>Ga0310121_10000296_pt1 | contig 54919 bp, 44 predicted proteins | sample CB27_Tmax_986_MG_FD_203504 | JGI IMG/M metagenome (GOLD analysis project Ga0310121, IMG submission 203504) | Marine microbial communities from Western Arctic Ocean, Canada - CB27_Tmax_986 | ecosystem: Environmental > Aquatic > Marine > Oceanic | place: Canada: Western Arctic Ocean | collected... | reverse complement strand
TTCCCAGGAAGCGTCCAAACCTAACAACTGGCGGTAATGTTCGGTGAGTTTGCTCATCGGGAGCATTCTCAACAAAGTCACCCTACTTAGACACCACTGGCCATTAAAATTCCTGAAGAACCCAAATAACTAATGACAAATCGAACCGCTCCTGAATTCGAATAGTCCGATGGAGCTCACTCCACATCCGCCATCATTCCGTTCGCCGACGCCACGCCGACTCCATCCGACAACCCCCCACTTACTCTTCCGACGATCCTATTCCCACGCCGGCTTCGTCACCTTGTCCCCAATGCGGGTTGTCCAGCCGCCAGCTAAACCCGGCCGATTCAAACTGGGATCGTGACATGGATATGGCATCAAGCAGCCGTTTGCCGAGCTGCTTGTGTGCGCTGGATCGAGCAATTCCGAACGGCTGGATAGCCTGAGCCAGCGGTGAATCTATCTCCACGATTTCCACGTGATCTTGTTCCGCCATCGCGTCCGTTTCGTACGCCAATACCGCATCCGCGGCGCCCGTCGTGATGCTGGGGACCAGCAGCGACGAGGACGTCATCTCGGTGACCAGGTTCTCGCTGGTGATTTGCTCGTAGAGACCTACCGACTCCAATAACCTCTTACTGAGCACGCCAATCGTGCATTGCTTGGGTTGCCCGAGGGCCACGCGCACGCCGGGTTTGGCGAGATCCCGCAGTTGGTTAATCTGCTTCGGATTCCCTCGTGCTGTCAAGATGACGATGCGTGCGCTGGAAACATCGACGCGGTCCTCAAACAGCTCGTTCACGGCATCGAGATAGTGTCGATCACAGGCCATGAACGCGTCTGGGAAATCCCCGGATTCGTCTCGCACAATGGACCGCATTTGCGCCGTGAGAATGCCGCAGCCGTTGTAGACTGTATTAACTCGAACACCCTCGCGTGCGGCGAATGAATCCAGCGTCGATTCCAGGGCATGTCGATTGATTGCGCCGGAATAGAACGTCAGCTGCGGCGAGTCCTCCCACTGGTCTCCCCCAACGGGTACATATCCCAATCGCTCAAACACACGCAGCCCGCGATCTCTTGCGGAGAGATAGCGGGCGAAGTGGAGTGCGCGAGTAGGTTGATTGGAATCGGTCAAGACGCCCAAAGCGATGTCGACCGTTCCCAAAATAACATCTTCACTGTTGATCATCTCAATATCCGTGTACTGGGCCGCCACGCTGTCCCAGATCACGCCGGCGTCGACACTTCCCAATTTTACATCGTTGGCAACGTCACCCACGGTGGGTTTGAAGACACCATGAGCCCTCACGTTGGCCTCCAGCGACGCCCATTGACCGCTTTCCCGGAGCGCAGCGCGGACGACCTTGCCGACCGCCGCTTGATCCGGATTCCCCATCGCGACACGGACATCGTCACGAGACAGATCAGCGACGCTCTGGATGTTCCCTGGATTGCCGGACGGAACGGCGATGACCGCTGACATCCTAGCCAGCGGGATGTGTTCCGCGACGAGCCCCATGGTGGTGCCTCTCCGCAGATAGCTCTCGTCCGCCGCCAGGTAAAGGTCGCCCATGCGTCCGACCTCGATTTGACTGAGTAGTGTATTGGACCCGCCGTATTGGCAACGGACACGAATGCCGCAATCGTGGTGATACATGTCCAAGATTTCTTCGACGGGTAATCGCATGCCCGCGGCACAATACAGAAACAGCTCTTCGGCGTCGCCGTTGGCATGCGGCCCGGAGAAACGATGACCGGGGAGCAGCAAGATGAGCAAACCCACGAACAATGCGGAGGCGGCCGCTGCCAACACCAACGGATTGACAGCGCCTCGATTGACAGCGCCTCGATTGACAGCGCCTCGATTGACAGCGCCTCGATTGACAGCGCCTCGATTGACAGCGCCTCGAGGTCGGGGACCTGTGAATGAGCTGGAGTTCATGGTTGGAAAGCGGTGTATGTGCGGGGGACGGATTGAATGGCCGATCGCTCCTTTGTACCACAAGCGGCAACCTCAAAAAAACCACCAGACCCGAAACGGAAAGTCCGCCCAGAATCGGTGTTAGCGTTTTTGCGCGGCAGGATCGCTAGAAATCAGGGCAAGTCGAAACCGCGGGCGGATCGAGTGGCTTCCTCTACGGGAGATTTCTTCGGTGTCTTGTGGGCGCGGATTCCTTAGCCGCAATGACCGTAAGGGGTTGTCCGGTAACCCAGATTTGGACTTTTCTCGACGAATTTGGCGATCCATAATGGACGGTGAGAGCACGGATGGATAAACAGACGGTTGGATCTTTAAAAGCAGGAATCGCATAGCGTGCCTATGTTACGCATGACCCGAACGACGAGAGTGGCGGAGTTAGAAAAAGTTCCCATCCACATTTACAAGCACGCTCGCGACGCCGGCAGGGCGGTAGCGCTGAGCATCGCAACCGTGATTCGCGATCGCGCCCACAGGGGACTCATTGCGTACTCGGCCTGGCCACGGCCTGGCCACGGGCAGCACACCGGTCGGCATCTACGACGAATTGGTACGCATGCACCGCGAGGAGGGGCTCTCCTTCGAGAATGTCATCACGTTTAATCTCGATGAATATTACCCGATGAATCCAGACGAATTGCAGAGTTATTCTCGGTTTATGCGCGAGCACCTGTTTGATCGGGTCGACATCCCCACTGAGAACTGGTACATACCCAACGGCACCGGGCCGGTGGATCGAGTCATCGAAGCCTGCCAGGAGTACGAAGATAAGATTGCCAGCGCGGGAGGCATTGACGTCCAGATACTGGGCATTGGCCGCACGGGGCACATCGGATTCAACGAGCCGGGTTCTAGCAAACACAGTCGCACGCGGCGGATCACCTTGGACCGAGTGACGCGGATTGATGCGGCCAGCGATTTTTTTGGGCAGGAGAACGTACCGCGCCACGCGCTGACGATGGGGGTGGGAACGATCCTGGAGGCCAAGCAAATCATCATGTTGGCCTTTGGCGAGCACAAGTCGACCGTCGTGGCACGCGCCGTCGAAGGAGAGGTGCATTCGTCGATTGCGGCCAGTTTCCTTCAGGAGCACCCGAATGCGCGCGTGATTTTGGACGAATCGGCTAGTGAAGCCTTGACGCGGTGCAAGTCACCGTGGCTGTTGGGGCCGACGGATTGGGATGATGCGTTGGTCCGTAAGGCCGTGATTTGGTTGGCTCGCAGGCTAAAAAAACCGATTCTTAAGCTCACGACGGAAGACTACAACGAAGAAGGTTTGCAAGATCTTTTGGCAAACCAGGGCCCGGCCTACGATCTCAACATTTGTGTATTTCGCCACATGCAGTCGACCATTACTGGATGGCCTGGCGGCAAGCCAGATCGGATTAAACAGCCCGGTGACCGTGCACAGCCGTTCGACAGTATTTTCCCCAAGCGCATCGTGGTTTTTTCACCACACCCGGATGACGATGTCATCTCCATGGGTGGAACGCTGGCTCGTTTGGTGGACCAGGGCCACGAAGTGCATGTTGCCTATCAGACATCGGGAAACATTGCCGTGTTCGACGATGACGCGATACGCTATGCCGAGTTCGTGGCGGATTTTAATCGTCATTTCGAGATTGGATCCCAACGCACGGACGAGCTGGAGGAACATATCGAGCAGTTTCTCAAGAAGAAGAAGCCTGGGCAAATCGACAGCCCTGGTGTCCAAATGATCAAGAAACTGGTCCGTCGCAGCGAAGCCCGGGCGGCGGGCCGATGCTGCGGATTGGGCAATGACCATTTGCACTTCCTGGACCTCCCATTCTATGAGACTGGTCGTGTCAAGAAGAAGCCGCTGGACGAAGAGGACGTGTCCATGGTCCGGCGGTTGCTGGAAGAGATTCGGCCCCATCAGATCTATGCGGCTGGAGACTTATCCGATCCACACGGCACTCACCGGACATGCCTCAGCGCGATCCTACGAGCCTGTCATGCCTGCCACGGGAAAGAGTGGTATGACACCTGCGATGTCTGGCTCTATCGGGGCGCCTGGCACGAATGGGAACCGTATGAAATCGACATGGCGGTTCCACTCAGTCCCGAAGAGGTGCGTCGGAAGCAGGCCGCCATTTTCAAGCACGAGTCGCAAAAAGACCGCGCTTTGTTTCCGGGGCCTGACATGCGGGAATTCTGGAAGCGTGCCGAGGACCGAAACGCCGAAACGGCACAGCTGTACGACCGGCTCGGGCTGCCGGAATACGAAGCGATTGAGGGCTTCGTCGTCTGGGATAAGACCGAGAGATTCGAGTAGGGTGTCGCCACCTGTCACAACGATTCATGTCATGAAAGTTGTGGTGAACATCGTGGTGGTTAGTCATGGCTTACTCCCTAATCATGTGGGTACTGCTGGAAATCTGCTTATCCAAAAACCACATACCGACCGACGAATTCGGCAGATAGGGTGCCGTGATCGTAACAATGACGTCATCTCCGTCTTCCAGACTGTCAAAGCTAGAAGGGATGATCGAGACGGATCCACCTTGGATACCACGTTCCTCCAAAACCTCGGTACAACGGACGATGGTCTCGTTAACGGTGCCCAGTTTCTTGGTGGCGGTGCGTGCGCCTTCGTAGGTGGCCACATTCAGTGACTGCTCCACGAAGATCATGGTGCACACCTCCAATGGCACGAAGGCGAACGTGATAAAGATGGGGAGGATGATGGCCAACTCGGCCATGGCCGCGCCTGGGCGGCGTTGACGGGCCAGACGGCGGGGGCGACGGTCTCGTAATGCACGCATTACCGTGTCTCCTGTAAAGTCGGGGCAAACCCTCAGGAACTCAAACGGAAAGTACGTCTATGTCCAATCACGCTGCCATGGCAATGCGATGATTTAATTTGTCCCGTAATCGGAGTTGGGTGGCACCGGCCAACCCGCCGAATGGAGCCAAAAGGATAAGGGAAGGATAAGGGGCAAACTGGTTTGTTCACCATTTAAAACATGCGATACGTTTTACTGTCTGTCAACGAAAAGCTTCGTATATTTCAAGGTTAGCGATCCGGTCATTTTTTCGGTCGCTCAGTTGGAGCCTCCCGTTCGGCTGTGATTCAGATTAAGATTCTGTAGGACTAGCACGAAAGATTCAGATTCGAAGCGGAGGCTCCCGGTAGCCGATCACGTTAGCAAACCGAACCGCATGGAAGTCAACACAAACTTTACGAATTGGGACTGGGTCATTGTGGCCGTCTATTTGTCGGCCACGGTGGTGATCGGTATTTACGCGAATCGTTACATCAAGGACATGGCTGACTACATTGTGGCGGGACGATCGCTCAAGTCGTTCGTTTCGATCGCCACAATGTTGGGCTCGGAAATCGGGCTAGTAACGGTCATGTACGCGGCCCAGAAGGGCTTTACGGCCGGTTTGGCGGCACTGCACATCGGCCTAATTGCTGGAATTGGTTGTTTGGTGGTCGGGCTCACCGGTTTTATCGTCGTTCCGCTGCGCAAGACGGGCGTGATGACCATTCCGGAATTCTATTCACAGCGTTTTAGTCCAGGCGTGCGTATCCTCGGCGGACTGATGCTGTCCATCGCTGGTATCCTCAACATGGGAGTTTTCCTCAAGGCGGGTGGCATCTTTGTTACCTCGTTGACGGGGTTGGATGACCCCAACGCGGTGAACATCGTGATGGCCGTGTTGCTGGGTTTAGTGTTGGTTTACACGATTCTGGGCGGCATGGTTTCGGTGGTCATTACCGGTTACATCCAATTCGTCGTGTTGTCGTTTGGCATGCTGTTGTGCTGTTGTGCTGTTGGTTCGCCTACCGACCGGTCAGCTGGGAAGAAATAGTCACCGCAGTGGCTAATGCGCACGGCAGCGCTGGATTCGATCCGCTCGACGCCTCCGGCTTTGGGTTGGGGTACGTGGTCTGGATGGCGATTACGTTTGGAATTTTTTCCTGCGCGGTGTGGCCGACGGCGGTGGTGCGAGTTTGTGCGGTGGATGACATCAAGGTGGTCCAGCGGCTTTACACGTGGTCCTCCATCGGATTCATGACGCGGTTCATAATCCCCCAATTCCTGGCCGTATGTGCGTTGGCGTATTTCAGCCTCTCCGAGCCATGGCGGGCAATCTTTTTGACCGAAGACGGCAAGGTCGTCGATGATATCCACATTACGTTGTCGGCGCTACCGATTTTCTTGGCGCAGATCCTTCCAGCGGGCGTGATTGGGCTCATCGCGGCGGGTATGTTGGCGGCCTTCATGTCAACTCATGACAGCTATCTCTTGTGTTGGGCATCGGTGATCGTGGAAGATGTGATCCATCCGATTTCGGGCGGTAAATGGACGATGCGGACCCGGTTGTTGTTGGCCCGCATCACGATCTTATTGATCGGCATCTTTCTCTACGCCTGGAGCGTCTTCTATCCGATGAGCCAAGATATGCTGGACTACCTGGCGGTGAGTGGCGCGATTTACTTTATCGGTGCTTTCGCCGTTCTGGTCTGCGGGCTGTATTGGCGTGGGGCCAGTACAGCCGGCGCTTATTGCGCGCTGTTGGTCCGGCTGCTGGCGATTTTGGGCTTGCCGCCCGTGCAACAAAAGTTGAGTTTAACTTCAGATCGACTGGGGTTTGAACTGACTGCCGCCCATGTCGGATTGAGCAGCATGGTGTTGGCGGTCGTAGTCATGATCGTGGTTTCCGTGATCCTCCCAGACCAAACCGCGGAGTTGAAGAAAGGAAGTACCGGCGATGAATGAGTGGGCTGGTTTTTGGGCCATAATGATCGTGGTTTCCCTGGCTACTTTTGCCGTGCTGTCCGTCGTGGTAGCGGTTGGCGTGACCTCAAGGAGTTGTTGGACCGAACTGACGAATCGGAGAGATCGTCAGAGGACGATGTGTAGATGAACGGACGATGTGTAAACGAACCTGCTCGGCGAAGGTCCTGTTTGCGCGTCGAGCAACACCGATTCGGATCGACGCGCATGTTTTCCAGAAGGATCCCTAGCGACTGAGGGTTCTTGAAACGCTATTTCGCGATCCCACACGCTTTTTGCGCCCGACGCAACACATCTTGGGCCTTCTTACGCGCCCTGGCGGCTCCGTCTCCGAGGATTTGGTGAACCTGCTCGGGGTTCGCGGCTAGCTCTTCGCGTCGCGCTCGCACCGGCCCGAAGTATTTCTCCGCTTCGCTGGCCAAAGCCTTCTTCACCTCGCCGTAGCCAAATCCACCCGCGCGATAGATGGCCGCCATCGCCGCGCGATCGTCGTCGGCCGCGAAGAGCGAATACAGCTGGTACAGGTGGTCCGAATCCGGATCCTTGGGCTCCTCCATGGGTCGTGAGTCGGTCTGGATGCGCATGATTTGCTTTCGTTGTGGTTTGGCGTCGGCGAAGATATCCAATGTATTGTCGTAGCTTTTGGACATCTTCTCGCCATCGGTACCGGGTACCTTGGCACTGAACTCCAAAACCTTGCCTTTGGGCATCGTGAATGTTTCGCCAAAGTGAAAGTTGAAACTCTTGGCCAAATCCCGTGCTACTTCGATGTGTTGAAGCTGGTCTTTGCCCACTGGGACGACGTCCGCGTCGTAAGCCAAGATGTCGGCCGCCATGAGAACCGGATAGGTGAACAACCCGGCGTCCGCGGGCAGGCCTTTGTCCTTCTTCTCTTTGTAGGCCACACATCGCTCCAGCAGTCCCATCGGAGTGCCGGTCATCAACAACCACGTCAATTCGGCCACCTCGGGCACATCCGATTGCACGAACAGAACGGCACGATTCGGATCCAATCCCAAAGCCAGTAAGTCCAACGCCGCGTCGAACGTGTTCTTTAACAGCTGCTCGCCATCGCGAACCGTCGTCAGCGCGTGAAGATTGGCGATGAAGTAGTAGGCCTCGTCTTCGTCTTGCAGTTGGATGTACTGCTGGATGGCTCCAAAGTAGTTGCCCCAGTGAAACCGTCCTGTCGGCTGGATGCCGGAAAGTACTCGCATGGTCAAACTACCTATTCTTGCGGCGAGAGGTCAAATCAATCACGAATTGGATGGCGCGGACGTATCAGGTGGATCGGGAATCGACCGGGTCACGTCCAGGCTCCCTACGATATCCGCGACCGAAGTGGCGTGCAGTTCGGTAAGCGCCGATGGCAACGCGTCCAGCATCTGCATGGTACAGGTTGGATTATAAAAATTGGCCGTGCCGACCTGGACCGCCGTCGCGCCCGCGACCAGGAACTCCAGGCAGTCGTCAATCGTGGCAATGCCGCCGACGCCAACGATCGGAATGTCCACTGCGCGATGCACCTGGTGTACGCATCGAAGCGCCACCGGCTTGATCGCAGGGCCGCTCAAACCCCCTATGACGTTGCCCAACATCGGACGTTGTTTCCGCCAGTTGACGGACATTCCCAAAAGCGTATTGATCAACGTGATCGCGTCTGCCCCGCCCTCGGCCGCGGCGCGAGCGATTTCAGGTAAATTCGCGACGTTGGGCGTCAGTTTGGCCAACACCGGCAGATCCGTTGCTTGGACTACAGCCTGCACCACGCCACCGCACATGTCTGAATCGGTCCCAAAATCCACTCCGCCTGACACATTTGGACAGGAGATGTTTAGCTCCACGGCGGCCACACCGCCAGCCGATTGGAGCTTTTCGACCGCCGCGACATAGTCGGCTTCGGACGCTCCCGCGACGCTGGCGATAATTGGACACCCTACCGTCTTCAGGTAAGGCAGGTGATGGTTCACAAAGTGATCGATGCCGTCATTGTCCAAACCGATTGAATTCAAAAGTCCACTGGCCGTCTCCACGGTCCGCCACGGTGCGTTTCCCATCCGCGGCCGAGGCGTGACCGTCTTGGGGATCATGCCCCCCAAACGCGAGAGATCGACCAACGATTGCATCTCGCGAGCGTAGCCAAAGGTCCCCGAAGCCACCATGATGGGATTCGGCAGCCGCAAACGCCCCATTTGGACAGAAAGATCAGGGGCTGGTTGGACCTGGTTCATCAGCAGTTCGACAGGAGACCGGGGACGATCGGATCACCGAGACGATTAACCGTGCGAACTCGTCAATTTACAGTCGCAGTGGTCAAACCTCAACGGCGTGCCACGGTCCAACGGATGCAAAGAAACGCCGCTGTAAAGATGATGATGCTTACCCCTCGCGCCTGGGCTGATGAAAACCTCATACCTCGTAGAGTCTCATTGTAGCGCGATAGCATTGAAAAATGAGAAATGAGAAATGAGAACTGCGAAATGCAATATCATTCCTGGAAAATTTGCATTTTGCAATTCTCATTTTGCATTTTCCGATTCCCCTGCAGCGCAACGGCCTTGATCATAACTCCGCCAAATGCTGTCAGTGCTACTGGTTGTCTGCCGGGGAAACACTAGCCTGACGCGCAAGCGAGGAGGACGCGGTTTGCATTGCCAGCGCGGCTCCGGTTTCGGACTCGCATGGCAGCGTTCAACTGGTTCGCGGGGCAATGGCCCCTCTCTCCCGAAATCGACCCGGTGGCATAAACAGGCTGCGGGTAGGAATCGTTGCCGTTTTTGGGGCGAAATCTCCGTCCCGCTAAATGACTCCACCGTGTGTCCGCAGTGGCGTCATATGGCTTGGTTGATCTAAGAACCAAATCCGCTCCCACTCGTCAATAATCATCCGCAAATCATCGGAAGTATGCAGCAATTGGCGTGTCCTGCGTTGTGGGTCGGCGGAATAGATCGGCAGAAAACAACCGATCGAGGAGCTAACGGGGAGGCTGAGAACCAGCAACAAAAGCAATCGACGCATCGAAATATCCTCCGTGATCCTCGTCTGACATCCGTCCTGGATGTTCATTCGCCGATCTTGCGTATAACAAAATCGGAAACCGTGTAAAATACGTCTTGCGGACCCGCTATTTGGGTCGCCCAAAACGGTGTTGGTTAGCCGTTGTCACTTGGGAAACCACCTCTGGTTCCCCTGCGGCTATCGCTGGGGTCGACGCTTCCAGAGCTGGCAGCGCCATTGTTGCCCATTAACCGGACTCTCTCTTGATTTGCCTCTTCCTCTAGGCGCCTGACCCGTTCTTCCATCTCTTTTCCCGGCTTAAACGTCACGACGAACTTCTCCGGCACATCGACTTTATCGCCCGTACGCGGATTCCTGGCCTTGCGAGCGGCCCGCCGTTTCACCTCGAAAACGCCGAAATTGCGGAGTTCGATCCGCCCTTCGTCACATAAAGTCTCGACGATCGCGTCGAACGTCTTCTGTACGATTTCTTTCGTTTTGAGCTGGGTCAACCCAATTTCAACAGAAATCGTTTTGACAATTTCCTTTTTGGTCACGTAACCGCTCCGTAAGCTGAGCCCGCGGGTAGGATTGAGCGAAGAATACTTCTGAATAGAAGATAAGTTCCGACACGGAAGATAGCTCCAAGTGTAATCAGGGTAAGTACTAGTGTCAACGCGCTACGTCGTAAATGGTTTTCGTTCAGGCCGAATTTGTGGGCAAAACCGGTGATTTTCAGGGTCTTTTCGGCACTGAATAAAAAGCCGCAAGTTCTTTGTCCAGCCTGGTTTATGCCGATTGTCGCCACATTGGCGACCGATCCACACGCCAGGTTCACCGTAAGTTGCTGATATCAAACAGTTAAGGGCACGAATCCGACGCCCAGCCCGACGCTGTGATCATCGGTGCCAGCGGCCAGCAAACTTTAGTTAATCGCTACATTTTGACATTTAGCCAACGGTGTGACGAGGATCCTGGGAACCGTGGAAGACTGAGTTGAACACCATTATGGATCGGGCTGAACACAAAACATGCTGGCGAAACCAGGGTCTCCAGAGCGGCTTGAATCGCCGTGGGCGTAAATATTCGCCCACTGCCGTTATTTTGCGATCGAACGGCGGCTCGAAGAAATCGCTACGGGTTCGGCGAATAGATACCCGCGGACATCAATGCGCGTCTGCTTAGGCGCGAAGTTGTTTGGCAACACACCTAAACCAATTGAGCGTCAGCTTCAGAGCCGCATCACGTTTCGCTGGTCCTCGATCTCTTCCAGCTGATAAAGTTTACCCTTTCCGCTACCGGGGCAGACCTCGCACGTTGATTCCCAATCGGTTGGGCTCCGGAGATTCGAGTCCCAGAAGGGCCATGTACGGCATTGTCGGGGCCGTGCCTCGTAGACCATACAGCGGCGATTTTCGTCGAGAAACACACAGTCACCGCTATCGGGCATCTCGCGGAGACTCTTGCGGATGCCCACGCGACGTACGTAATGGCGTTCAAACTCGTCGATGTCGTCGGCGAACCCGGCTATTCGGGCCATTTCCGCGATTTCCTGTTTATTGACCCACACAAATCCAGGCGCGCCAGTGCAACACTCGCCACACCCGGTGCACTCGAACTTAAGCCCGTCTTTGTACCATGGCTGGTTTGCCAATGTCTGTTACTCCAAGTTCATAGAATTCCAACGGGACTATTCACCAGGCCCGCCAGCCACCATCGACCGTAATGTTCTCTCCGGTCATGAAACTTCCAGCGTCACTGGCCAACAGAATCAGCGCGCCCTTAAGCTCGCTCGGTTGGCCCATTCTTCCCATTGGCAGCTTGGTCTCGAGGCGTTGGACCATCTCTGAATTCGCAGCGGCCCCAGGAAACGGTCCTGGGCTCAGACAGTTCACCCGGACGCGGTCAGCCGCATAGTAAACGGCCAAATGTCGTGCCATATGAATGACTCCACCCTTGTGCGCGTGATACGCCGCGGGACTAGCCATGCAGACGCCCTCATACGAATCGGGATAGGAGGCAACCTGGCCATACATCGAGCCGATCAAAACCACGCTGCCCGGTGCTTCGCGCTCAACCACATGGTTTCGCAGTGTCCGCGTCAATTCGAAGTAGCCCGCGGTATTGATCTGGTGGCGCAGGAATTGGTCGAACGTGCAATCGGACAGATCGTTGGAGATGCCTTCCAGGCCATTGTTGACGAGGACGTCGACTTGTCCAGCCGCCTGGACGGCGTCAGCAAATCCATCCCGAATGGAATCCGGATCCGTGTGGTCCAGGGCAACTCCATGATGCGTCGCCCCGCCCGGAGAAGGAAGCGCCCCAGCCGCTGGTTGCGCGCGATCCGCGTCGCGACTGGAAATCACAACCGTCGCACCGGCCTCGGCGAGTGCACGGCTGAACGAACTCCCCAAATGCCCGGTGCCGCCGGTAATCAAAGCGACTTTTCCGGACAAGTCAATTAGCTGGTGAATGGTCGGTTCCACTTTACGTCTCTTTCTTGGGGCCGGGCGTTGCCGCAATTCATTTCTCAATAGCATCATAGGCTGCCGAACTGGCTTTTAGATCAGCGATGATCGCCCCGAAATCCGCACCGCGGCAAACCAATCGCGCACCTATTTTCGTTAACTCCTTCAAGTGCTCGGGACTGTAGGATGGCTGTCCCCAAAATTTCCCGTGGGTTTGGCAGGCCTCGTTGACTCGAATTTGGGCGTCCTGGATCGACATCTCGGTTTGGCCGTCAACCTCCAGCCGCAATCCTAGGTCTGCGGGTCCAATGAACAAACCGTCGAGTCCCGCGACCGAACAAATGGCGTCGACGTTCTCAACCGCTTGAGGAGTTTCGATTTGCCCAACCAAGAACGTTTCTTGATTGGCATGTTGGGTGTATTCAATGCCTCTGCCGACCTGAAAATCGCCATCCATGCCCGCTCCATCGATCCCTCGATTTCCGATCGGCGGAAACTTGACCGCCTCAACCAATTGCATTGCCTTTTCAACCGTTGACACAAATGGGATCATCAACCCCGCGGCCCCGTCTTCCAAGTACCGGTAAAGCCGTGTTCGTTCCGTCGTGGGAGGCCGCACCATGACGTCAATGTCAAAGCGGTAGGACAGAGCCAACAGTGTCTGGACCTCGCGGGCACCCATGCAACGATGCTCCAGATCCAACCATATACAGTCGTACCCGTGCGCCGCTGCTTGGCCGATAAACCCAGGCACGAAATGCCCCAGGACACACAATCGAACGATCCGATGGTTTCTGATTTTGGCGAGCGTCTTGCTTTTTCTCATCGTGATTTCAGCTTTGCTTCTGTTTTGTGAAATGGCTCAGTGTCACTCTTCAGTGTCACTCTTCAGCTTTCTCCTCTGGCCGCCGGTTAAATAGTGGAAGCCGGAATATGCGTTCGTGCAACAACGCAGGGCCCACCACCGAGATGACGCGGAAGTCAATCGCCCGGCGCTTTGGCCCCCTAACCTACAGCTGCCGCAGCGCACCTACAAGGGCCGCAATATCACTCTCCGTATTGAACGGTCCTACGCTCACCCGCACCGTACCGCCGGTTTCCAGCGTCCCCAGTGCCTGGTGCATCCGCGGTGCGCAGTGGAGCCCGGCGCGAACCTGTATACCGAAAGATGCATCCAGGATGGCTGCCACGTCCTGCGGTGGATACCCGTTGACACAGAAACTCGTCACTCCACACCGGTCGGCTGGATCCAGTGGGCCAAATAGTTTGACATTGGTTAGATCGTCGAACTGATCGATGAGCCGCTCGTCCAATCGTTCGAGGTGGCCGCGCACCGTGTCGATCCCGCGTTCCAGCAGATACTGGCAGCCGGCTCCCAATCCCGCTAATCCCGCGACGTTCAGATTCCCCGATTCATACTTGTCAGGCAGTTCCCAGGGTTGGTTCGTCTCCTCGCTTAGACTGCCGGTTCCCCCTTGGCGAAAACTCGCCACCCGTTCAATGGCTCGCGACCCCATATACAACACACCGGTACCCAACGGCCCCAGCATTCCCTTGTGGCCAGACGCCGCGACTGCGTCGGCCCCCAATTGCGTGATGTCCACTGGACAATGCCCCACGGTTTGTGCGGCATCCACCAGGAACAGGGCCTCGTGTCCTTCCAGCCGATTTGCAATCGCGGCCACGGGCTGGATCGCTCCCGTTACATTCGACGCATGCGACACGATCACCAAACGTGTTCCCGGTCGCAAAGCGACGGCCACATCCTTCGGCTCGACCAAACCTCGTTCGTCACAGCCGATATACGTGATGTCGATCCCCAACTTGGCCCGCAGAAAACTCAGCGGCCGGAGCACGGAATTGTGCTCGAGATCCGTGGTGATCACGTGGTCTCCAGCCGACAAGCATCCGTGTATCACCGTATTCAAGGCATCCGTGCCGTTGAAGGTGAACAGAATGGACTTCGTACTCGCGGCGCCCAGCAAAGCGCGCACGACGCTACGTGCATCGGAAACGATCTTGTCGGCCTGCACGGCTGCGCCGTAGCCACCTCTTCCCGCAGCCGCGCCGATGTCGCGGAGGAATCCCTCCACGCTGGCATACACCGACTCCGGTTTGGGCCAACTGGTGGCAGCATTGTCCAGATAAATTCGGGGCGGCATGGGGCGTCAAGAAAAACTCTGGAAACTCGGGGCGGAAATCTAAACGATACGCTGGCGGTTCGTCCGGTCGCGACAATTCGCGGCTATGCGACGCGTGGCCGGTTCACCCGCCGATCTGATACATCGCGCGCGCTGGCTTGAGAAACCCGGGTGAATCGATTCCGTGGCCAGGTTTCTTGGCGGCGACGCACTCACGAATCAACTGGACCAGGTCTTCGTCACTGCCGTCCCCTCGCATCAATTGGCGCGCGTCCCATTCGGTTGTCGAAAACAGGCAGTTGCGAATTTGGCCCTCCGCGGTCAGCCTCAGGCGATTGCAGTCGCCGCAAAATGGCTCGCTCACTGGATTGATAAAACCGACACGTCCGATGCCATCCCGGTAAGCGAAATCGGTGGCCGGCTGACTGGGGTCAGGACGCTGGCAGGGGACCAATGGACCCCAGCGGTCCTCGAGCCACTGCCGGACTTCCTGGCCGGTCAACACGTCGTCACGCTGCCAATTGTCCTCGGCGTCTAGCGGCATGTACTCGATGAACCGTAACTCCAACTCGCGGCCCCTGGCAAATTCAGCCAACGGTATGATCTCTTCTTCCGTAATGCCACGTATCGAGACCGCGTTGAGCCGAATGTTAGTGAAGCCCGCCGACTTGGCCGCGTCGATCCCCGCCAGCGTGCCCGCTAACCCGTCGCGGCGGGCGATGCGTTGAAATTTCTTGTCGCTGACGGCGTCCAGCGAAATATTGAGCCGATGTAGACCAGCGGACTTGAGTGCGGCTGCGTAATCGGCCAGCAATATGGCGTTCGTCGTCAACGCTACCTCCTCGATGCCGTCGAGGTTGACCAACATCCTGACCAACGACGACAACTCGCTCCTCACTAATGGCTCGCCACCGGTGAGCCGCAGTTTGCTGACACCCATGCGACTGGCCACCCGCGCAAATCTGTGGATTTCCTCGAAACTCAACAGCTGTTCGCGCCGTTGGAACTGCACGTTCTCAATTGGCATGCAATAAAAACATCGAATGTTACACCGGTCCGTCACGCTGATGCGGAGACTGGTGTGGATGCGGGCGAATGAGTCGATAAGCGGCACGGGTGGTTCTCAGTTCCCAGTTCTCGGTTCTCGGTTCTCGGTTCTCAGTTCTCAGTTCTCAGTTCGTCGTGACTATGCTACACGAGTCTCCCGTAGCTCAACTAACCGTTCTGCGTATCAAAGGGTTGTATTGAGCACTTAGCAAGAACTCATTCGGAAGAGTTCGAAAATCATAAGAATAAGGGCTCGAGGGGTTTGCGTTGCGGACGCGGGTCGATCTATTGCTCCCGACTAATACCGTGCCGGAACGTAACGGTCTCTAATGGCGCACGCATTATCTCACACTCAAGCGGTTCTGTCACCTTCACCGACATCGGCCCGGGCACCCGCTAAGGTTTGTTGGTTTCGTCCGGCACTTCCGCTTCCGGATGGACCCATTCAGTCGCGCCGTCGGACCACTTTTCCTGCTTCCAAATGGGGACCGTTTTTTTCAGCTCGTCCATAATCCACTGGGCCGCCTCGAATGCCTCGCGACGGTGGGGCGTGCTGACCGCAACGGCAACGCAGGTTTCGCCGAGGTCGACGACGCCCAAGCGATGTTCGATCCGGCAGCGGTCAACCGGCCAACGAGCTGCGGCCAGTTGAATGAGCTGGGAGAGTTCCTGCTCAGCCATCGCCTGGTACGCTTCGTAAGCCAAGCGAGTCGTCTTGCGACCCGCGGTGAATTCGCGGGCGATGCCCAGAAACACGACCAGGGCTCCAGATTGGGTTGAACGAACGTGCTCGACGACCTGTTGTGTGTCGATAGGGTCACTGCTGACGACGACCGAATGGTTTGAATTCATGAATCACCCGCCACTCACCGGAGGAATGCAAGCCACCTCCGCGCCCGCTGGGACTTCAACATCGTCAGCGACATACTGGGTATCCACTGCAAACATGGAGACACCGACCAACGGCAATAGCGCCGGATGCTGGTCACAGAGTTCCTGGCGGATAGCTTTTATCGTGGCCGGCGGGTCCACGTCGAGTTCGACATTTTCGGCATCGACGATGTCACGGGCCGCGGCGAATAGTTTGACGTGAATTTTCATGTGACGACCAGTTCATCAGTCTGGGTAGCAAAGACCTGCTTCACTTCCGGCATCAGACCGTAGGCGTAGGCCAATATCTTGAGCGGATGGACGGTCGGTTTGGTGGTTCCCTGCTCCATCTGGATCTTGCAGGCGGAACACTCCGTGGCACCTACTTCGATCATCGGATCGCGAATGGCGGAGATCAGAGGCCAGCCAACTCGCAGACTGTTGCGATAGTTCTCCTGCTTGAGTCCATAGGTACCGGCCATTCCCGAACATCCTTTGTCGATCGGATGGATCTTTAACCCAGGAATCAGTCCCAGCAGATTCAGTCCGGGAGTGCCGGCTCCCATGGCCCGCACGTGGCACGGCAAATGGTACCCGACGGTCAGGTCTAATCGCCTAAAGCCTAGCTTCAGCTCTCCTTGCTGATGTAGCCTCCACAAGTAGCTGCAGGCCTCGGTCGTGTTGTCGGCGATCAGCCGAGTATCATCGTCGTCGATGAGGTTCGGGTACTCGTGCGAAAGGCAGAGCGCGGCCGATGGTTCACTGGCCACGATATGATATCCCTGGCGCACGTTGTCCGCCAGGCTCCGCACGTTTCGGCGAGCAACCTGCCTGGCCAATTCCACGGCTCCCGCCGTAAGCATGGCCATCCCCGACTGGGTAGGTTTCGGGTGCACATGGACTGAGAAACCGTTGTGATGGAAGACGGCAACCAATGAATTTGCCAATTGAACGTCATACCAATTCGCGTAAATGTCCGTGAAATAGGTGACCTTGCGGTCGTCACCGGGCGTTGTTCGCGTCAGCTTTTTTCGTGACGCATGATGCAAAAAAGGGCGATTTGCCAATTGGGGCAGTTTTCTGCCGCGGGCCAAACCAGTAAGTTTTTCGAGCAACCATCGTGTCCAGGGTGTGCGCAACATTGGATTGGCGATGCTGCGGAAACGACTTCCCCAACCGGAAACCATATCCAACCTGATAAACAGCCAATCCGATATCGGGATGCCGTTGGCAGCCACGTTCTGGGCTTTACACTCGACCGACATCTTAGGGATATCCACCGAGGCGGGGCACTCGTCGCGGCACTGGTAGCAATGCACACAAAGGTCCGCCACTTGACGTATCAGCCTCATGGAAGACTCATTGCCTTCGATCTGTCCCGTGAGCACTCCACGGAGTAGATTTGCTTTGGCCCGCGGTGTCGCTTCTTCGGCTGGGGCGATGCGAAAAATCGGGCACATACGCTCCATTTCGTCATGGTAGCGACAGATGCCACATCCATTGCAGACGCGGGCCGCCTGGGTCGCCTCAGCCTCGCTCCAGTTGAGAAACAACGGGACGGTGCCGTTGCTTACTTCGAGCGCGGAAGCCGACCTTGAGTCACCAGCGGCACCCTCGATGGCTGACGCCGAGCGACCGGTGACGTCCCGCAGATTACGCGTTAGCGGTTGAGGGAAATTGTCCGCCACTTTACCTGGATTGAGGACATTGTCGGGATCGAAGGCGCGCTTGATTTCGCGAAATACCTGGAACAGGTCGCCGCTACGTCGCCGTATGTACCAACTGCGAGTCAGACCGTCCCCGTGTTCGCCTGAAACAGACCCACCTACATCCATCGTGCGGTCGTACAGATCTGTCGCCAACCGCTCCATGCGCTGCCGGTCGGTTGGATCCCCCAAGTCCAAGAATGGGCGGATGTGTAGCTGACCATGGGCCGCGTGCGCAAAGATGGAAGCTGTCACCTGATGTTCCTGGAGCACGCTTTGGATGTCGGGTAAGAATTTTGGTAAAGCGTCTGGGGGGATCGCCAAGTCCTCGACGAACGGCAACGCTCGCTGGGAACCGGTCAGCCGATAGAGACTTGGAACGACTCGGTGTACCAACCGCCAAAACAGCTCGATATCCAGCCTATCCAATGCCAACCGCTCATCAAAAGCGAGCCTGCGACGGCGGCAGATGAGTTGCTGAATCTTGCGCAATCGATCGCGAACTTCTCCACCGTCGTCCCCTTCGCACTCCACCAATAGCACGGCTTCGGCCGTCTTCGGAAACAGCAGGTCGTAGCGCACGTCAGTGTCGCGCGCCAACGTCAAGAGGCGGCGGTCCAGCAGATCACAGGCGCTGATCTCGAAACGTCGAATCTCTTGCACCGCCTTCACCGCCTTGTCCATGCGATCAAACATAAGCAACAACACGCCCGAATGTTCCGGCAGTACATCCGTCCGCACCGTGGCTTCGGTGATCAAAGCCAAAGTCCCTTCGGAGCCGACAATGAGCTTGGCCAAATCCAAGTGCCGCTTGTCCATCACGTCGTAGGCCAAGTATCCACTGGTGTTAACGACGCTTTTTGGGCGGTGTTTGGCGAGAGTACCGCCGTGGCGTTTGAGTAGCTCGGACAACGCCGATGTGAGCCGCGCGCTGGGCGAATTGCTTGGCGCTGTTTGCAAATGGGTTAGATCCTCTCGGCCGAGCTCCGCGACCGCGCCGGATCCCAGCACGACTTGCAGCCGTTCGACCTGGTCGCGGGCCGCCCCGTATTTGAGCCAGCGGCTTCCGGAAGTTCCGACCGCCAACACGCTTCCCATCGTGGTCACTTTAGCGTTGGCTGGATCTGGGCCAAATTGACGTTGGTAAGGCCGGAGATGTTGGTTTAGGTGTTCCAATACCAATCCAGGTTGGAATGTCACCGTTTCAGCGTCGGTTCTAAGGATCCGCCGCATCGACTTGGAGAAATCGAGGATGATGCCGCGCCCAAGGCACCCGCCGGTCAAGCCGCTTCCAGCCCCCCGAGCATGTACTGGCAACTGGTTTTCCGCCGCGTACTGCACGCACGACACCACGTCCGCGACGCTTTTAGGACGGACGACTCCCAACGGAACCACTTCGTAAATGCTCGCGTCGCAACGATAGAGTTGGATAAAGACGTCATCGCAAAACACATCCCCCTCCACGAGGCCACGGAGATCATCTTGAATGCGTTGACTTACGGAGTCCATGAGCGGTCAGCACGGATTCGGTTGGCTGGCGGGAAAAAAACCGACACTCAGGAGTACGGTGTTTTTTCGTGATACAAACAGGACCAGCAGGCTAGGTGTCCCAGCAAAACGGGCTTCCCGCCGGCACAAGCTAGGGTAACTGGAAAATACCCGCGTTGTCAGAGGTCTAGCGGTTTTTGGCGTTAGGGCCACTACGATTCGGACAATCTGAGGCGGAATTCCAGCTTTTTCGCCGGAAATCGGGACGAATAATATTGTATTCGGTTCGGGCCAGTTTATAGGGGAATGATAGCGACAGTTCTATTGAATTCCATCATGGGGCATCCACGTCGAGGGAATGGAGCCATGCTGAAACGACCCAACCCCCTGGTCAAGCTTTACTGCGGATCGTGTTGGCGCGACGATTTGCACTATCGTTTGCGCATTCATCCTATTGCCCGCAAAGCGGTCGACATCTGCACTTTGGGATTGGCCAAAACAGTTTGGCCTCATCGGTGCGTCACCTGTGGCGCACTCCGTTCCGGCATCAACCTGCGCGACCACCGAAAACGGCCAAGAAGGCCCGGATGCTGAACAATTGGTGAGGTAACTGCCTGGCGGCGGCAGGCTCCGTCGGTGTCCTCTGGATAGACGCGTGCTTTCTGCCGCGACGATCTCACTCGGCCACCAGTTCAACCCCGTTCAGCAGACTACCGATCGTCTGGCCTCCAGGCGCCGAGAAGCTAATCTCAATCGTGTCGAGAGCCTGGACACCGTTGACCTCTTTCACAATGCAACGCAATCGCCCGCCGGACAGTTCGGTAATGTCCAGGTTGGCTAGCCTTTTGTCGCCCTGGATCGAAACGTCAAACAGTCGTTCGCCTACCGACCACTTGCCCGGTTCCGCGAAATACAGTCGGACCGTCCAACGCTGGTTCTTCTCGGCATTTCCACCTAATGACACCGGGATGGATTCATCGTTATCTTGGGCGGGGGTTAAACGGATTGTGATCCGTTCGGCGCCTTGAACTCCGGAGGCGCCAACCCATGCCAACGGCCCATACTGGACGGCAGATGGATGCCGTCGAAAATAACGGATGTCTCGGCCCTTGACGCGCACGTCAATTTTCGGCGACTCACCTCCCACGCTGGGATGGTCCAACCACAGCGTCCCTTCGCGGCTGAGCCGGTCACCAGGTGCCCCGAAGTTGATCCCCACGCGGCGGATCGGTCCGTCAATCGTGTGGAGGCTGTTGGTCCAGATCTCCATGTCAGGCATGTGAACCAATGCCAGCGACGTTTGGTTTTGATAGGTACAAGAACAGGTGCGGGTGTAATCAGGTGCGCTCAAAACGCCTCCGGCCGCGACCAGGTTCGAAGAGCAGCCTGATCGGAAACCACCGAAATTACCCGTGCCGCTTTGCCTTGCCAGATCGTAGAAACCCGCGGCTCCCGACCGAAAAGTCAACAGATTGTCGCTAGCGATCATCGAATTGCAGCCGTAGCTCCGTGTCACCTCCCACGGTTGCATCTGTCCGGTGATCGGGTTGCGGATCAAATGTGGTTCGCCAGTGCGCAAGTCAAAGGCGCCGCTCGATTTCTTATACGAGTCGAAATTGGTCAATAAGAGGTCATGGTACAGAATACACGGACCTGAGTAGGGACGCTCCAAGTCCTGCCAAAGAACCGTGCCATCGGCTCCACTCAATCCCGACATGCCCTCGCCCACTTCATTGTCTAGCCGATCACTGCCAGCGGCGCCAGCTTGCAACACCACATCATGCGCGGCCGAATAGCTAAGCCAAGTTCCGAAGATATCGTCCGTATGTTCCCAGAGTCGATCACCTGTGCGCACATCAAAGCTGACGATGCGAGCCGCCGACGCAGTGCCCTCGTCGTGTCGTGCCAGCCACTGTTTGCGTTCGCTGATCGGTAGTTGGTCCAGGCAATAGACGCGGCCCCCTCCCGCGGCGATGCCGTTGTTCAGGAAGCTGATTCTGGCATCCTGTTGCCATATTACCTCGCCACTGGCACGATCAAACGCCACCAATCCGTCACTGGATGACATGTCCACGATGTCCAATCCCTCTCGGCTGGATGGATCAACCTCACCCCCATCGTATTGCCCGAATCCGCGGCCACCCAACAGGATGTCCTCGTAGATGCCGATGTATCCCCACATTGGGGGGCCGCTCGCCCCCTCGGCGGTTGGCATCGTGATCTGACGCGTGGTCTGGCCGGTCTCCGCGTCCATCACCTCACACCTAGAACCGATGACCATGTAAACTTCCTTTTTCGTCGCGACGTAGTTCGTGCCGCGGCCATTGGAACCCGGAATGTGTACCTGGTTGTATTCCGTGCTCAATGGCGTCTCCTTGTACGTCTCGTCGTAGTAGATTCCATGGGTACCGAGATCGTCGAACTCTCGCTTCCACAGCACGCGTCCGGTGTAGGTGTCCAACGCGCTGAGCGAATTCATGCCTTCCACAAACGTACGACCGCCCACCACCTGCTCGGGCGGTCCGTGGCCGTGACGTGGCAAAACGTCCGTATTCGAACTGCCACCAAACCATAAGACTCCCAGCGGCAACTTGACACGCTGGTCATTCGACTTGACCGTGTTGGCAACGTCCGCGTTTTGGTGGGTCCAATCCGCCGAACCCCTCAGCGGTCCGTCGCGAAATAGGAGCACGCCGTCTCCGTCGTCGACGATACGAGCCTGAACCAACTCCGTCTGTTGCAGCCGTTGAGTGAATTGAGATTTTTCGTCTTCACTCACCGGGATCCACATCGCGCCACCGTACGGTCGCATCGATTCGAAGATGGATTGGAATCCATCACCGTCCAACAGTTGATTCGCGATTTCAGGACTGACGACGATCAGACTAGCAATGTAGGGTGGAGCTTGGAATTCGACCGGGTCACCGACGTGGACCGAACATCGCTGCCCGTAGAATCCTTGGGAGTCCAATTCGTGACGCAGCTCGTCGACCCGCGATCGGTCAGCGTCCGTCGCAGTGACTCGTAAATCGGATTCGGCGAGCATGGCAAGGAGCAATGACGAGTCGTCCAAACCAAACCACAACGCATATCCTGCTGCCGCGTGGGCGTGTTCGATAATCTGTTTTGCGCGTGCCCGCCGGTCTTGTGAGGGTTGATGAGGTTGAGTCCCATCCACGAAGTGATCGTCGCTGATGATCGCATCGCTCTCGCCGTTGGTCCCCCATACCAGGATTCGTCCGTCGAGTGTAACCGCGACCAATTTGCCATTTCCAGCCAACAGACGCAGGACGTTCCCGTCCACCGGGGTGGACCAAATTACGTGCCCCGTCGAGTCTAAAGCCTGAACTGCATCCTGACCGGCGACATAGAGCCGATCGCCGGCGCGAATCATGTCGCCCGATGCATCGACCTCGACTTTGAACTCGAACGTCTTGGTCGCGGCCAACAGATGTTCCCCGTCGAAGCTGATGGTGCCTCGTTCGGTCAGAATCGGCTCGTTGAGTTCTCGGCGCGAGAGTTCACCTTTCTTCAGGTCACCTTCGCGGACGCCACGGCGGCGCGTGTGTACGAAGATGCTCTTTTCGTCGGCACAAACGAAGGAGCCACCCGTCCCCTTTCCGCCGATATGAAAATTGAGAAACTCACCCGTCTTGCGCACAAAGGCCGCCGGCACACTCCGTCCGCCCGGGACCAACAATACGTTCTCGGTTGCCACCAACGATCCTTGGGGAGCGACTCCGGCGAATGCGGGGGCCCCGTGCGGCTGCTTGATGTACTGGGCGCCCGTGGAATCATTGACCCAGGTGACTTCACCGGTTTCCGCGTCCAGCGAGTAGATGAACGTTCCCATGAACGGCCAGATACTGGCAGCAAAATAGACTTGGCCGTCACGGATCACCGGTCCCCCGCGGGCTGGCCAGGCCGATATGATGCGCTCGTTGCCAATCACCTTTCTTCCCGATGGTCCGCCGCGAAACTTCCAGACCAGCGATCCATCCTCAGCCCGCACGCAATAGAGATGCCCATCGTCGCTGGTGAAATAGACCTTACCCTGCCAACCCGCCGGTGGAAGACGCACGGGACCTTCCGTGAAAAACTCCCACAGCAGCTCGCCAGTGTCCAGGTTCAACGCCACCAGCTTGTCACTGTCGTTCATGCCGATAAACATACGGCCGTCCATGATGATCGGCTCAAGCAACTTGTCGTATGGCATTAGGTCATGGTTCAGCGGATCGTCCCAGACCTGTCGCCGTTGACTGTATTGGCGAGTCCATGACAGCTGGAGTTCCTCCGCCAGTGGATTCAACGTCGCGGCGCTGCGGTAGGCGTCGCAGCGCCACATTGGCCAATCGTCCGTGCCCGCCTTCGCCGTTGGAATGACCAGGTCAAAAACTGCCAAGAGGCACAGCAGACAGGTAAATCGTGGAAATGAGTTGGTCATGGCGAGATTTGGCTTAAGCTTCATTGTAACGGTGAGTACCGCAGTATATTTTAGAGGAAGCCGTTTTAGGTGCGGCGTCAACTACGCCAGATAATTCGACGTCATTCAACATCTTTTGGTCGAGAACCCATGGATCGAATTGCTATTGTAGCCGCCTTTCTGCTGTTGTTGGATGGCGGCATGCTCGCCGCGAACGACGGCCCCAGCTTTTCGGACGACGTACGGCCGATTCTATCGGATAAGTGCTACAAATGCCACGGTCCGGATGAGACCGCCCGTCAAGGAGAACTACGCTTCGACCAACGGGCCAGTGCGGCGCGCGTGTTGGGTGATTCGGCGGGCATGAGCGAGTTAGTTCGGCGGATTACCAGCGACACGGTTGCCGAACGCATGCCTCCGCCCGATTCGAAGTTGACGCTAACCCCTGCGGAAATCCAGACATTGCGCCAATGGGTCGAGGAGGGTGCGGTCTACGAACAGCATTGGTCCTTCGTCCCGGTCCGCAAGCCGCGGGTGCCAGCGGTGCGAAACGACACGTGGCCTCGCAATGAGATAGACGCTTTCGTCCTGGCACGCATGAAGCAACATGGGCTGACTCCCTCTCCACCTGCCGCGAAAGAGCGGCTGCTGCGGCGTCTCAGCTTCGATTTGACCGGGCTGGCCCCCACGCTCGAAGAATTGGACCTGTTCTTGACGGACCCGTCCGACGACGCTTACGAACAGGCCGTCGATCGGCTCTTAGAGTCCACCGCCTTTGGCGAACGCATGGCCGCCGACTGGTTGGACGTCGCGCGCTACGCGGACAGTTTTGGCTACCAGGTGGATCGCGAACGGCGCGTGTGGCCTTGGCGCGATTGGGTCATCGAATCCTTCAACAGCAACATGCCATACGACCAATTCATCACGTGGCAGCTGGCAGGCGACCTCTTACCGAATGCGACCGACCAGCAGCGGTTGGCGACCACGTTTAACCGACTCCACTCGCAAAAGGTAGAAGGCGGAAGTGTGCCGGAGGAGTTTCGAGTCGAATATGTCGCGGATCGCACGCAAACCGTCGCGACGGCGTTTATGGGTCTTACGATGGAGTGTGCCCGTTGCCATGACCATAAATACGATCCAATTACGCAAAAGGATTACTATCAACTGTTCGCGTTCTTCAACAATATCGATGAGTGCGGCGTCTACTCTTATTTCACTAGTGCGGTGCCGACGCCCACATTGCTGCTGACGAACGACATTCAAAAACAGCAGATCGCGGACTTGGAGCAGAGGGTGCGCGACGAACAGCGCGCCTTAGATGATCTGGCTTCGACTCGCGAAGACGCATTTGAGAAATGGCTTTCGACCGGTCCGGATGCGCGACGAGCCGCCTTACAAGAGCGCCTGGCCGTCGTCCAGGTCGGGAATGCCGAGGACCCAGCGGACGACCAGCCACCCGAAGAGAGCGGCCCACCGTCCGAAAACGCGACCACGGACGAAACGGCAACGGACGTGGCCATGCCTGACCTACCCGGTTGTGTCGCTCACTTGACGTTCGAGGATCATGAAGACGGTGCCAATGTGGCGGTCGACGGGGTGGTCGGACGCGCGGTGCGACTGTCGGGCGACGATGGAATCGAGCTGGCGGTCGGAAATTTTCGCCGCGACGAGCCGTTTTCAGTCTCGCTGTGGATGAATACGCCCGAGGTCAAGGATCGAGCCGTCGTTTTCCACCGCTCACGCGCCTGGACCGATGCCGGCAGTCGCGGCTATCAGCTGCTCATCGAAAAGGGGCGGCTCAGCGCCTCTCTTATCCATTTTTGGCCCGGCAATGCCATCCGTGTGAAAACGCAAGATGTCGTGGCTCCGCTTGAGTGGCACCATGTGGCCATGGTTTCCGATGGTTCGAGTCGCGCCGAAGGGCTGCAGTTGTTTGTCAACGGCGTGCCAGCTGACTGCGAAGTCGTGCAAGACAACCTTTACAAGAATATCACGGGTGGCGGCGGGGAGAACATCACTATCGGTGAACGCTTTCGTGACCGCGGGTTTACCAATGGTAGGGTGGACGAGGTCCGCGTGTTTCGTCGCCAATTGACGCCAATCGAAGTCGCCCAGTTGCACGATGGCCATTCGCTGGACGCGGCGCTCGCTACCGACGCCGGCCAATGCACTGACTCTCAACGTGCTCGGCTGCGTGAGTATTATTTGAACAATGTGGATGAGTCGTATGGCCAACAACAAGAGGCGTTGAGCCAGGCGCGTAGGCGTTACTTTGAGGTCGTTGACGGCACCGAAGAGATCATGGTGATGCAGGATCGTGCCAATGTGCGGCCGACGCATCTATTGAATCGCGGTGCGTACGATGATCCGCGAGACGAAGTTGCACCGGATACACCTTCCGCGTTCGTGAGGCTGGCGGCGCACCAACCGCGGAATCGACTGGATTTGGCGAACTGGTTGACCGCACCGGACCATCCGCTCACATCGCGCGTGGTCGTGAATCGGATCTGGCAAATGTTATTCGGTCGTGGGTTCGTTGGCACGCCCGAGGACTTTGGCAGTCAGGGCAGCCCACCGACGCACCCTGAGCTGTTGGATTGGTTGGCCAGCGACCTGTTGGAGCACGGCTGGGATATCAAGCGTTTGATTAAGATTTGCGTGATGTCGTCGACATACCGGCAATCGTCGGCGATGACGGCCGAGCAACTGGCCACGGACCCTGACAATCTATGGTTGGGGCGAGCTCCACGATATCGGCTACCCGCGGAGATGATTCGCGACAACGGATTGGCGACCAGTGGCTTGTTAGTGGAGAAAATCGGTGGGCCGCCTGCTCGTCCGTACGAGTTGGCGGTTTCGTTCAAACCGATTACACCGGACGAGGGAGAGGGACGATATCGTCGCAGCCTCTACACGTATTGGAAGCGAACGGCCCCTGCTCCGGTCATGATGGCGTTGGACGTACCTAAGCGAGATGTCTGTACCGTCAAGCGTGAACGCACCGCTTCGCCTCTGCAGGCCTTGGTTTTGATGAATGATCCACAGCTTTTGGAAGCCTCCCGCGCCTTGGCTCTTCGCTTGCTGCAAGCTCACCGTGGCGATGTCGACGCGGCCATCCGAATCGGCTTTCGAATGCTGACCAGCCGCCCGCCCAACCAGTCCGAGGTTGCAGTCCTGCGCGGTTTGTACGATCAACAGCTGGCGCGATTCGCGGCAAACACGGAAGGCGCCAAGGCCTTCTGGGAGGCGGACCAGTCTCCGGTGGAAGGGGACATGTCGATCGAACAAATGGCTGCTTTCTCGGTCGTAGCCAATACGGTGATGAATCTCGACGAGTGCGTGACCAAACGATAGTTGGAAGGAAATAACGATGACCCATTCGCGATGTACGGGTTTCGAGCCAGTGATGGGGATGCCCCGGCGACGGTTCTGGAATCGCTTGGGCATGGGGCTTGGCGGCATGGCGCTGGCGGACCTAATGTCTGCTGAGGCGACCGGCGTCCCAGGCGGTGCCGTGAACTATATTCATTGGGCACCCAAGGCCAAACGCGTGATCTATCTGTTTCAAAGCGGCGGCCCATCGCAGATGGACCTTTTCGATTACAAGCCGTTGTTGAAAAAGAAGCACGGCAGTGAGCTGCCCGAGGAGATTCGCCGTGGCCAACGACTGACGACGATGACCGGGAGTCAATCGAGTTTTCCTTTAGTCGGTTCTCCATTTTCATTTCGTCAACATGGTGAGAGTGGAGCGTGGGTGAGCGAACTGTTGCCGCACACCGCCCAGGTGGCTGATGAGCTCTGCTTTATCAAGTCGATGTTCACCGAGGCGATTAATCATGGCCCCGCGGTGACCTACCAGCAAACAGGTTCCCAATTTCCGGGTCGGCCCAGTATGGGATCGTGGTTGCATTACGGTTTAGGTTCGGCCAACGAGAATCTGCCGACGTTCGTGGTGCTGATCAGCAAAGACAAAGGTGGGCAACCATTGACCACGCGGGCTTGGGGCAGCGCCTTCCTGCCGTCCAAATTCCAAGGGGTGCGCCTCCGCTCGGGCAAAGACCCAGTGTTGTATCTTTCCAACCCGGCCGGGATCGAAACAGCCCAGCGGCGAGAGATGTTGGACGCGTTGAATCAACTGCATCGGATCCAATATGAACAGAATCCGGATCCGGAAATTGAGAATCGGATTGCCCAGTACGAGTTGGCATTTCGCATGCAGGCGTCGATTCCAGCTGTCACGAATCTGGCAGATGAGCCACGGCATGTGTTGGACGCCTACGGCGAAGACGTCAAGAATCCGGGGTCGTTCGCCTACCATTGCCTGTTGGCACGACGGCTGGCCGAACGCGATGTCCGTTTTGTCCAGCTCTATCATCCAGGTTGGGACCAACACGGCGGCTTGCCAGAGGCTTTGGCCAATCAATGTCGCGAAACAGACCGACCCGCGGCGGCGTTGGTGCGGGATCTCAAGCAGCGTGGGATGTTGGACGAGACTTTGGTCATTTGGGGCGGCGAATTCGGCCGCACGAATTATTGCCAGGGGAAACTAACCGCCGACAGTTTTGGACGGGATCACCATCCTCGCTGTTTTACGATGTGGATGGCCGGCGGAGGTGTGCGTGGGGGGAGCACGTACGGAGAAACGGATGCCTATAGCTACAACGTCGAGCGAGATCCGGTGCACATCCATGATCTGCAAGCGACGATCTTACATCTGCTTGGCATCGACCACGAGCGGCTCACCTTCAAGCACCAAGGGCGTTGGTACCGGCTAACCGACGTCCATGGAAAACTGGTGAAAGGATTGTTGGCGTAGCGAGGCCTTGATCATTAGTCCGCCAAATGCCATCAACGCTGCCTATGCCAACATATACCGGTTCGGTGTTCGGGTTTCAGTGTTCAGGCACGAGAGGCAAAACCAATGGAACTGAACACTGAAACCAGAACACTGAAACCTATATTGGGCTAAGCTCGGTGTGTACTATCTTTGCCAGCATTTGGCGGAGTTATGATCAAGGCCGCGTAGCGAGCTTAAAAGGCTGACGCAGAATCCGCGGTCTGTGCGACCAGGAGCGGTTCTACCGTGGGTTCTACCACGGTCTCAATCGAGATTTCGGTTGCGCGGGGGACACAGGCGACCTCCTCCGAGCGAGCTTGCATCTGTTCGGCGACCTGGTTGAACGAATCCGCGAAGTCTTGCCAGAAGTCGTCCTGTCTGAAACGGACTGGCTGAACCGGTTTGCCTTCGGCTAACTCCTTCATGCTTCGACGAAGTCGATACACCGGTCCCACGAATCGGTTGGAAACTCGGACGACTTGGAGCAGGACAAACGGCAGCAAGACCAGCGACGACACGATTCCGATGAATAACATCGAAAGAGCCGTTGAAAGGGTGTTACCGGAATTGACCAGTCCGGCGATTCCAGGCGAGATGAAGACCAAACCAGCCGTTGTTAGAGCGGCAACCGCGCCTAGACAGGCGATCCAATACTTTATGGCCTGTCGTATTAGCATGCCTTGGATGTTCTTGTCGACGAAGTATCGCTTCCGCTGGGGGTGGCTCATTATCAGTCCCTCAGTTGTGGTGATTTTGCTACAGCCGGTAAACGCCGCGGCGAGTGCTGTAATAAATCCTACCCCATTGATGCGGTGCAGGACGGAAACCACCCTCCGAGATTCTCCTGGATGTCTCTCGAAACGATTTTACCGCTGCGTTTTACGTGCAGCGTCTCAACGCGATTGCCTTGACGAAAGAGTTGAGCCCTAGGGGAAATGTCCACAGCGTCTCGCAGGGTCCCCGGTGCACATGACCGGTACGTTGTCCAGCCCATCCATCGATCCATGGCGAGAGTGGGGTTGTGCTGGAGAGACCTGTTGTCGGATGCGGCGAAATTTCGACCTTCCAGGAATTACTACTTGGTGTTGGACTCCGTGGCACGGTCGACCTAAGTTTTAGGTGAGTTTCAACAAGCGTCTGTTCGGGGACGAAGGAATGTCGCGGCAACGAATACAACAAGCGTTGGTCGATACGACAGCGATTATATTTTTACCACTTTTCTTGATCCCGTTTTGGCGAATCGGAGTACTGATCTCTGAAGTCAAGCCGCCGTTCGGCGTCTCTCTCTTGCTTCTTGATTCGCCGTATTTAGAAGGAGACAGAAAATATGATCGGAATCAGACTTCGCGATTGGGCAATGCGGTGTGCATGCCCCTTAAGTTGCCTGGCAATTTTCTCAATGTTCATTCACCCCGCGGCCGCTGAGGACGTTGTCTTGGTCGAAGAGCATTGGGAGCTCCATGTCGGCGGGCCTGACTCAGATAGCTCGTCCCCGCAGGTGAGTATGGTGATGTCGCCCACCAACAATCTGTTCGGAGACTACTTTCTTTTCAGTTTGAACTACGGCAGCGTGCCGAGCTTTCAACCTGGTGGCATGCAGCTCCAGCATTGGTATGGCGACGACATTCACAGTTCCACCAATGGTCCAAAGGATGGGACATTACACCACGACGACGAAGTAATACGTTGGACACAGCGGTTGAGTGTCCATAATTCCCAGCTCACTTTGGAAATTGTCGATGGTGTTTCCCAGACCTGGGGCAACTTTGGTGGTCAGGGTTACCTCAAAGCGTCTGCCGAGACCACCACGTCGAATCTCAATGCATATCGACCGTTCGTGTCGCTGGGAGAATCCGGGGTTGGCTTTGCGGGAAACCGCGTCTCTTCACTGATTCTGACGAAACTACGATGGGTCACGTCGGATGGAGAGGAGTACGAAACGGTGGCTCCTATCGACATCGACATCGACGCCGACCTTGATCCGTGACCTTGCGATGTTACCAGGCCGGATTCCGGGGAATGCCGGAATCCGGTGGCTGACTGTGGCGAGGTCCCGTGGCCCGATGAATACGCGGCGGGGTCGCCATCGTCCTGTTTAAATAGTTCGCGCACTCGCAAGCGGTGCCTATCGCTGAGTTCGATGGACGCCTGGAGCGGAAGCGTCGACGCATCGGTCATTGTGTTTTTTCCAGCCGACAATCCAAATTACGACCAACTGAGAGGGCTCGTCCCATGAAGAACCTCACTCGCCACCCGCGACGTCCACGACGTGGCTCCATTACCGTTCTGGCTTCGTTCCTGGCCATCGTGTTGCTGGGAGTCGTCGCCTTCGCGGTCGACATGGCTATGTGGTGTCAGTCCAAGAAGAGATGCAGCGTGCCGCGGACGCCGCAGCCATGGCGACCTGCTGGGAGTTCAGTCAGGAGTTGGCCGATGGTAACGGTGCGGCTGCTTCATTGCTAACGGCGCGTCCGACGGGCAGCCAATATTGTGCCGCCAATTTGGTCGCACACAAACCTGTTAATGTGGATACCAATTCCGCCAATTCGCCAGGCGGCGGAATCCTCTTCGGTTACATCAATGACTTTTCCGACGCCAACGCCGTATTCGACTCGACCGCCACGAACAAGTTCAATGCGGCTCGCATTCAAATTGAGATGGGTGGCGGGTTGAACGACGAATTGCCGATGTTCTTTTCCAGAATCTTTGGACATACACGACAGTCGATCACCGCGGAAGCCACAGCCGCGGTCGTCCGCGACGTGCTCGGTTTTACCGCTCCCGCGGACGGGAGCAACCTGGGCCTGATTCCCATTGCGCTGGATCTGGATACTTGGAATGACATGTTGGCCGGTAGCGCCGATGACGACTGGACATGGAATTCCGAGACGGGGCAAATCTCGTCTGGATCGGATGGTATCCTGGAAGTGAATCTCTATCCCCAAGGGACCGGCGCCCCGGGCAACCGTGGTATGGTCGACATCGGTAGCAACAACAATAGCACGGCCGACATCGCCCGTCAGCTCACCGACGGGGTATCGGCAGCCGATCTGGCCCACCACGGAGGAGAACTGAAGCTGGACGCCAACGGAGAGTTATTTCTCAACGGTGATACAGGTATATCGGCCGGCGTTAAGGACGAACTGACAGATATCAAGGGTTTGCCTCGAACTATTCCTATCTTTTCGGACGTAAATGGTCCAGGCAACAATGCGACGTTTACGATCGTCAAATGGGCCGGCATCCGCATTATGGAAGTCAAGTACGGGCCCGATGAACAATAAACGAGTTATCATCCAGCCGGCTGGGGTGGTCAGCGACGGTGTGATCCCATCGCCTGAAACCGGTACGAGTGACTACGTCTTCTCCCGGGTTGTCTTGGTAAAATAACGACGCACGCGAAATTAATTTGCCTAACCAACCGCTGTATTTGGAGTTTCGATGAAGATGCAGGAACAATCACAAGAAACGCCGCGAATGACTCCTATTTCGCGACGGCACGCCGCTCAGAGCTGCCGTCATTCCGTCCAGTCTCATCGCGACCAAAAGCCAGGCATGCGTCGACGTCGAGGGGCGGCGGCGGCTGAATTTGCCGTCGTGGCGCCGATCTTTCTGTTGATGGTTTTTGGTATCGTCGAGATTGGCCGCGGTCTTATGGTGCAGCAGCTGCTCACGAACGCGTCTCGCGTGGGCGCCCGCCGAGCGGTTATGCTGAGTGCATCCAACTCCGATGTGATTAGTTAAGTTTCGAACTACATGACAAACATGTCGGTGTCGGGCGTCGATGTTACGGTGAGCCCCGATACCGAAACCGCGAATACGGGTGATTTGATCACGGTGAACGTGAGTTTGGAATTTCAAGAAGTGAGCTGGATACCATCGCCCTGGTTCCTCGACGGCGTCACTCTATCGGCTTCGTCGATCATGCGGAAAGAGGGATTCGAATAGCTGCACGAGCTCGACGGTCATGACGTGAAAACGGTCCCGTCTGCAGCGCTCTCGATACCGATTGACGGTGTCATTCTCTCGTAGAGGTGAGTCTTCAAAAGAAACCGCTCGACGCAATGCCATGGGGCACTTCGACCCCCTAGATCGCAGGCACCTATCGACGTTGCCAAGGTCGTCTTCTTCTGGCACTCTCGAAGTGGCCGGATGTCTGACGACCGCCGCGACACGGATTGAAAACGGTGTTCCGTTCCAGGGCCCAACGGTTTTCGGCGGAGAGGCTTGACTCGCTCACCTACCCCTATTCCTCACGGCCTGGCTGTCTTTTGGGTCCAGACGATCTTCTTGACAGGTTTTTTTCACTCACCCGCTAGATCAAACCAGTCCGGTCGCGTTATCCTAATACGCGCTGGCTGATGATTTGGCTCGTCGATTTTCCCGCGGGTTGGTTGAATCGGCTGCCTTTGCGCGGGTGTGCGCGAAATAGCGGTTCGGATCCATCCGACGATCGCGAGGCAAATAGGCGCGTACCGGCCCACAACCTATCCACGAGCGACGAAAGACCAAGCGAAGTAATACTATGAGAGACTTCGATTACGAAATGGCGACCACCTTGGAAGAGGCTCTGGTCTTGATGTCTATGCACGAACCGGACATTCGTCCGATGGCGGGCGGCACGGATCTGATCGATCACGTCCGGAACGGACACCTGTCTCCGGAAAGGCTGATTGATGTCAAACGGATTCGTGAGCTGAACGTCTTGGAGCTTGATGACGAGGGACTTCACCTGGGAGCCGCGGTGCCTTGCTACAAAATCCACGGGCATGCGGAGATTGTGTCGCGGTACTCGGCACTGGCGGACAGTTGCCACATAATCGGTGGTATCCAGATTCAAAGTCGAGCATCCGTTGGCGGTAATATTTGTAATTCGGGTCCAGCGGCGGACGCAACGCCCAGTGTTATAGCGCTGGACGGTGTCTGTGTAATCGCTGCACCGCAGTTTGACCGGGAGGTGGCCTCGGCGGATTTTTGTACGGGTCCAGGCCAAAATGTTCTCGAGCCGGACGAACTGTTAGTGGAAATTCGTTTTCCGCCTCAACCTCCCCACAGTGGCTCGCACTACCGTCGCTTCATTCCTCGCAATGAGATGGACATTGCGGTCGTCGGTGTCGGAGCGTCGGTCCAGCTCGACGAGAGCGGCCAAACGTTCTTGGCGGCGCGGATCGCCTTGGGAGCGGTCGGACCCACTCCGCTGTTGGCCTCCGAAGCGGCTGAATTATTGGTCGGCCAGCCGGTGAACGACGAGACACTGTCACTGGCCGCCGAGGCAGCCAGGCGGGTGGCGTCTCCCATCACGGACATGCGAGGGACCGCCGAATATCGTACACACCTTGTCGGCGTGTTGACGCAGCGCGTGCTGCGCCACGCCGTTGCCCGCGCGCGGGGTGAGGCAATTGAATATCAACCAGGGCACTAAATTCCATGGCAAAAGAACGCGTTGTAACTACGACTATTAACGGCAAAGAAGTCGAGTTCCAGTGCCAGTCACGACAGACGTTACTGGAATCGCTCCGCGATCAACTCGGTCTGACTGGGACCAAGGAAGGCTGCTCCAATGGCAATTGCGGAGCCTGCACGGTGATTATGAATGGCCGGCCGGTGGTTAGCTGTTTGGTGTTAGCGATGGAAGCTAGCTATGCCGAGCTGCGGACCATTGAGGGGATCGGATCCGAGGCGGGTTTGGACGAACTCCAACAGTGTTTCTTGGAAGGGGCCGCTTTGCAATGTGGCGTCTGCACCCCTGGGTTCATTGTCCAGGCCGACGCGCTGCTGAAAGAGAATCCTGATCCCACCGAAGAGGAGATTCGCTTCTATTTGGCTGGCAACCTCTGTCGGTGTACTGGTTATGATAAAATCGTTCGTGCGGTGCAAGCCGCCGCCCAGGCTCGTAAGGTAAGCAAATAGGATCCCAACCATGTCGACTGTGGAAAAACCAGCCTACAAAGTGATAGGCACGCGCCCGATTCGTCACGACGGCGAAGACAAGGTGACCGGCGCGGCCAAATACGGCGGCGACGTGCAGTTGGAGGGAATGTTGTATGCCGCGATTCTGCGGAGCCCACATGCCCACGCCAAGATCACTCGGATCGACACCACACAAGCGGAAGCTTTGCCCGGCGTTCGCGCTGTGATGACCTCCGCCAACATGCCGGATCCCGGAGACCGGATGGTGGACCTTGGCGAAGGAACCATCAACCTGCGGCATCTTTCCGAAAGAGTGCTGGCTCGTGCGAAGGTGTTATTCAAGGGACATCCGGTCGCCGCCGTCGCGGCGGACTCGATCCACATTGCCGAAGAGGCCCTCGAGCTGATCAACGTCCAATACGAGGCTCTACCGGCCGTCCTCGACGTGCGAGAAGCTATGAGACAGGACGCCTTGATCCTGAACGATGATGTTCGGACCGAGGAAGTCGGCACTCAAGATGGTGTTGCGGATAAGCCAACGAACGTGGCCAAGCGGTTTCTTTTTGAAAAAGGGGATCCAAAAAAGGGGTTCGCCGAAGCGGAGCTTGTCGTCGAACGTGAGTTCGAGACGGCGACGGTACACCAAGGATACATCGAACCACATAATGCGACGGCGCAATGGCACGAAAATGGTCAGCTGACGGTCTGGACGAGTACGCAGGGGGCTTTCACGGTGCGCCAGCAGATTGGAGAGCTCTTGGGTATTCCGCTGGACAAGATCAAAGTCATCCCCATGGAGATTGGCGGTGGTTTTGGCGGCAAGATCGCCGTCTACCTCCAGCCGCTAGCGACTGAACTATCGCGGATGAGTGGTCGACCCGTGCAATTGGTGATGGATCGTGCCGCCATTTTCGAGGCAACAGGTCCCACGCCGGGATCCTACATGCGAGTCAAACTGGGGGCGACTCGCGACGGACGCTTGCTTGCCGGCGATGCCTACGTGGCGTTCGAAGCGGGTGCCTATCCGGGCTCCCCAGTCGGGGCTGGTTGCATGTGCGTCTTCGCCTGTTACGACATCCCACACGCCCGGATCGAGGGTTTTGATGTCTGCGTGAACAAGCCGAGGACCAGTGCTTACCGGGCACCCGGCTCGACACAGGTGGCGTTTGCCGTGGAGACGATCGTCGATGAAATCGCCAGGCAGTTGGAGATGGACCCAGCGGACTTTCGTCTGCAAAATGCGGCTCGTGAGGGGACGCGACGCGTGGATGGACCCGTGTTCGACCGCATTGGGATGATCGAAACCGTGGAGGCGATCAAGGCCAGTGATCATTACCAGTCGCCGCTCGATGGTCCCAATCAAGGCCGAGGAATCGCCACGGGCTTTTGGTTCAACGCGGGACTGCGGTCCGCCGTCACCGCGACCGTGAACCCCGACGGCACCGTGTCGCTGGTCGAGGGCTCGACCGATATTGGTGGGACGCGAACCAGTCTCGCCATGCAGCTTGCCGAGGCGTTGAACATTACGGCGGAGCAAGTGGCGCCGTCGGTGGCGGACACCGATGGTGTGGGACTGACCGATGTCACCGGTGGAAGTCGCGTCACCTTTGCGACCGGCATCGCCGTGGTCGATGCCGCCGCGAAGATCCGCCAACAGATGGTCGACCGTGCCGCGAAAATCTGGGAGTGCGACGCTGACTCAGTGAGTTACGAGGACGGTCAGCTCGTTGGGCCAGACCAGCAGCGTCTCTCATTCAAAGAAATGGCCCAGAGGATGGCCGAGATGGGTGGTCCGATTATAGCCAACGGCATTTGTACCGAGGCCAAACAAGCTGGTGCCTATGCAACACACTGCGTCGACGTGGAGGTTGACCCAGAAACGGGCAAAGTCCAAATCCTCCGATACACGGCGGCTCAGGACGTGGGAACAGCGATTCATCCCAGTTACGTGGAGGGCCAAATGCAGGGCGGAGTGGTGCAAGGAATTGGCTGGGCGCTCAACGAAGAGTACTACTACGACGACCAGGGTCAGATGCGAAACCCGACGTTCTTAGACTACCGCATGCCGACCAGCTACGACGTGCCGATGATCGATACGATCATCGTCGAGGTGCCGGACCCGAATCATCCCTACGGCGTTCGCGGCGTTGGAGAGGTGCCGATCTGCCCTCCACCCGCGGCGGTTGCCAATGCGATTCACGACGCGATCGGTGTGCGAATGCATAGGCTACCGATGTCGCCGCCACGTCTGATGGCGGAGATCTTACGTTGCCGTGGCAACAAGGACTAACCTCAATAATGCCGCTAGTTTTTATTCCGCCGTCATTGAGCCAGCTGACCGACGGACAGCGCGAGATCGAGGTCGAAGGCGGCAACGTCGCGGAGTTGGTACAGAATCTCGAGGAACAGTTTCCTGGCATCCAGCGTGCGCTATGTGACGATGGAAGGTTGAAGCCGGGATTGGTCGTCTCGATCGGCAACGCGACCAGCCATCGAGGACTCCTGCAGCCCGTGTCGGTTGACGATGAAGTGCACTTTCTTCCAGCGATCGGCGGCGGGTGAGGCAGTGTTCGCTGTTTTTCGCTCGCCACCTCCGAGCTTAACTTGGCGGGGCGATGTTCGCCACCAGCACGAATTCTGCATGTTAGATGTAAGAATCCTGGCTAGTCCGCGAATTCCGCGGCGAGGTTACGCACCTCCGTCACGATCAGCGGCTCAACCTCGGGAGCCCAAACGGTCGGTAAGCCGTAGAACACCATCGCGCCGCCACCTTCGTAGCCACCCTCTTGCAGCACTCGCCGAGACGGAATGTAAGCCATCACGTCGTTGACGTAGCCAGCGACCCATGTGGGCTGGCCCTTCAGCACTTGCTTGAGTCGAATCGAGTAATCCACCACCACCTCTCCTCCCAAGGTGACGAAATTCACCTGGTCTCCGAGTCGCCACAGGCCAATCGGGTACGGGTAGGTCTGGTCGAGTCCTTGGGCATCCAAGTCGCGGAGCAGCAATCTCGCGCGATTGGCCACGTACTGGTTTTCCGACCGGCTGTCACTCTCCAGTTGATCACGAGTCGGTAGCTCGCCAAACGGTAAGGGAATCTCCGCAAGTTGCGTCTTGACCGATGCCGTCAACTCCTCCATCTCACTGGTCAGCAACACCGCTTCGACCGCATTGGCTAAACGTCGTCCGTAGTGTTGGGCCAGTGCCACGGTATGCCGCGGCAGTGGGTTTTGGTCGGCGCCGCATCCGGCCACGAACATGGCAACGCAATCCGGATGGCGAGTCTCCAACTCCAGCTGGGCAAAACCAGGATAATCCCCAGACCACTCGCGGAAACCCAAAACGGTTGCATGGCAGGCGTAACCAAAAACGGTAGTGAGCAGGCGATCCTCTTCGTCGTACACCGCCAGTACGGGCACGTCGTGGTCCACAGGCCCGTTCAGTTTAGACTGGGCACGCAACGCAGGCACTTCCGCCTCAGGATTGTTTCTTCGATTCACGGCGAATTCAGAGCGGCCAACGCCCCATTTAACACGACTCGGAGTCATCGCATCGAGCGCCATTTGAACGGCCATCTCGATGTCATCAACGAGTCGCTGGACGTAGGCCTCCAGCCGTTTTTTTCCGATGTCGTCGAACAGGAAATAGTGCATCGGCCCAAGATTCAACCCCACGACCGGTCCTGTGTGCGTATGGGAACAACAGATCGCGATCTGCCTGGGCTCCAGACCGCATTTCGTTTCCAAACGCTCGCGGATCATTAGGTAGAGCGTGCGGTCGATGCCGACAAGATCCAACGTGATCAGAGCGGCCCGTTGTTGGTCCGCATCCTCGAGGATCAATGCTTTGGCCCACAGATCAGTCAGTGTACCGGTGGCTGGCTCCTGGCGCGAGGCGTAACCGGCCATCGGCATTGGTTCTGCCGGAGTAATCACCACCTTGGCCGCGCCGGTTTTCCACGGCGGCGAGTCAGCCAGCGTGATTTCGGGACCGGACCATGCCAGAATCGCGCAGTACGCGGCAAGTAGACACGTCTGTGATAGCGTTTTCAATGCTCAGCCTTTGGTTTGTGGAATTGTGTTCGGCTCCGCCAGCCTATGTCGATCGCTCAAGCGACGAGCCTACGTGTTAGTTCAAAACCGCCGGCACTGCAATGGGTTGTGCTGAACGAAAGGCGCTAGCCGTCGGTTGCTCGCGGGTCGATACCGTCCGAGGTTCGACCGGCGGCTAGCGCCTTGCCGTTCAATCTGGTACGGCGATCCGTGGTTTCGTGATGCACAACGTTTGTGGGGAGATACGAGCTGAACGACAAGGAGCTCGCCGTCGGTTGCTCGCGGGTCTATGCCGCCCGCGGTTCGACCGGCGGCTAGCGCCTTGCCGTTCAATCTGGTACGGCGATCCGTGGTTTCGTGATGCGCAACGATTGTGGGGAGATGCAAGCTGAACGACAAGGTGCTCACGGCAGCGGCTGCGTGGCGCGCAGATAGGCAAAGAGGTCGCGAATCTGTTGGTCATCCATCGGCGTCAGGATCTCCTCCGGCATCAAAGACTGCGGTAAGGCCGACATCTCTTCAATATCCTCACGTGGGATGACCGTACGTTGGCCATCACCGCTCTTGAGCACTGCCACCTGGGTATCTTGGTCAATCAACAGGCCGGTCAACGTGCGACCATCCTCCGTGTAGACGATCTGGTTCGCGAAACCTTCGCGTATTTCCAGGCTCGGATTGACGACGTTCACCAGCAATGACTTGAGATCGTCGCGCCTATAAGCCGTGAGGTCTGGACCGATGTCGCCCCCGGCCCCGAATAGTTGATGGCATTTTCCGCACGACTGAGCGAACAGCAGCTTGCCGGTGTAAGGGTTGCCGGACCCGGTGGCCATGATCGTAGTGTATCGGTCAATGGCCGACAACATTTTCTCGGTAGTGGCGCCTTGCACCTCGCCCCAATGTTCACGAATCCGCGTGGAAATGGATTCGTCATTGTGAAGCAGCATTTTCCGCACCACGTCAGTCGAGATCGTTTGGGCGTCGATCCGTCCCTCTTCAACGGCGTTGAGCAGTTGGATCGTCCATGCTGGCCGGTTGGAAAGGAGTGTCATCGCGACCTCCCGAGAGTCAGGCGCGTAATCGGCCAACTGCGCGATGAAATGCCTTGCGATCTCCGGTTGTTCGAACGCGCCCAGTGCCGAGACCGCCGCCTGGCAGAGCGTCGATGCGGTTGCTGGGATGGCCAGTTCCAGCAACACCGGAATGATCCGCTGGTCCCCTGCGTCGCCGAACAGTTGCACGTACTTGATCCGCTCATCGATCTCGATATCTCTGTTACGTACGATTGCCAGGGCTTCCTCAACTGCCGCCGGCTTTCCCTGGCGCAGCCGCAGCGAGAGGGAGCCGCCGCCGGCATCCGACATAGCGTTGACCAACTCTGATGGCAAGTCACGCACCGACCGTCCTTCGAACGCCTCTTCGAATCCAACTAGCAGCCGTTCCGTGAAGGCGGGTCCGGGCGCGAGTCGAAGCAGCTGGGCACAAGTGAGAAAATCAGCCCGAAGTCCGGTGGCGGCGTAACGACGCATCAACCGCTGGACGAGGTGTTGTTGGACCATCGGAAGGTTCCAAGCGTCTGGTTCGGCCAAGAGATTCAAGATCGGCTGGCGGTCAGAGTCCGCTTTCGCCTCGATCGCCCACCAAATCAAAAGCGGCATAAAAACGTCGTCCACGTCTTCGTCGTGACGCAGCAGCTGGCGAATGATTGGGAGCCCGTATCTTGCCGGCAGTCTTCGTGCAGAGCAGGCCAACTGGCAACGCACCTCCACGTGATGGTCTCGACCGGCCAACTCCACCATAAGCCGAGCTGTTTCGCCAGTGACTTGACCGTCATCGGCAGCCAGCCGCACGGCCCAAGCGCGAATCTGAGGATTGTCATGGTTCAGCAATTCGGCAATTTCGCTTGGCGCGAGACCTCCCGATAGATTGAGAGCCCACATCGCTCTCAGGGCCACGTTGCCTGGATTCGTGCGGATCGTCTCCATCAACCGCGGCCGCACGCTCGTGTCACGTCGGTCGGCGATCAACCGCAACAGAGTTTGGACCTGCCAACGTATCTTGGCCGTGACGAGCTGATTCGCAAGCTCGTCACTGGACAAGCCCCCCAAGTCTTCACGTCGGCCGGCCCTTGCTATTGGGTCGCTTTTTGGGGCTAGCCGATAGATCCGCCCGCTCTCGCGGTGAACCCTCCCTTGATAGTGACTGGCGTGATCAATCCGTTGCTCGTAGAAATCTGCCACGTAGATGGCGCCGTCAGGTCCGGTTTCAATGTCGACCGGGCGAAACCACTTGTCGCCCGATTCGATGGCGATGCCGATATCTTCGGTCTCAAACGAGGCTCCCATTTTGCGGAACGCGCCCTGAACGACTCGGCTCTGAATAGTCTCGATAGCGAACAGCCGCCCTTGATAGACTTCCGGAAGCAGTTCGTCTTCGTAGATCACGAAATCGTGTGTGAACCTCTCGGCGGGCGGGTGCTTCATGGCGGCAAAGTACCCGAACGTGTAGGGATTCGATAGCGAACCATGTTTGCCAAATCCCTTTCGGTAGTAGCCGCCCTGCACATAGTGAAACCCCCGCGTGTCGCCCCCATTGTGGCCGGAGAAGACGCGTCCCTGGGAATCGAACTCCAGTCCAAAACTGTTGCCGCCTCCCTCCGCGAAGATTTCGTACTTGCGAGTTGCCGGGTGATAACGCCAAACCAATTGGCCCATGGAGTGCACCGGTTGGGCATCCGATTGGTAATCGCGAATGTGGCCGGTGACGGTACTCCCTTGGCACCCGTACAGCCAACCATCGGGTCCCCAACGCAAGCTGTTGGCTATCGAATGGGAGTCCTCCAAACCGAATCCTTCTAGCAACACTTCCGGTTCGCCGTCAGGAACGTCATCGCGATCGCGGTCCGGATAAAACAGAAGGTAGGGTGGATTCAATACCCAAACCCCACCGCGACCTCGGGTGAAGGAGGTGGCCAGGCTTAGGCCCTCCACGAACGTTTTCTGCGTTTCGAACCTCCCGTCCTCGTCGAGGTCCTCGTGGATTGTAATCTTGTCCGCCCCCGGAAAGTGCCGCGGGGGTGGCGGTGGCGTCCGATCGTAGACGGTTCGCAGGAATTTGTCCCGGCTGAGCATCGTCAAACCCGCTGGATCCGGATACTGAAGGAACTGCATCACCCACAAACGCCCTCGTTCGTCAAACCTGAACGAAACCGGTTGGCCGATGTCCGGCTCGGCCAACACCGCGGTGACGCCTAAGTCGTCCGGCAGAGTGAATTGCGCCAGCGTATCAGGCACGGACAACGGACCGTTGTCGTCATCCAGTTTTCTTAACGTCGCGGCAACGGGACCCGCTGCCTCGACGTGTTTGAATACGGCTCGTTCGTTGACTTCGGCTCTTGCGGAGAGCTTGGCCCAGTCCAGGTTGTCGCCATGCACACGCTCCCACGGACCCTTCAGGCGGATCGCCTGTTCCCCACCGAATAATACTGGGGCGGCGACGTCGAAATTGCCTCGGCCCTGATTTTGGTAGACGCGGATCGCCACGAAATTATGTTGCCCGCGCAGCACCGTGTCGCTTTCTAATTCAAATCGATTGGACTTGCCCAACCCACTTCGATATTCAGGTGGGAACGTTCCCAGCGAGCCGATCAGCTGTCCGTTGAAGAAAATCTCTCGAGCGTCGTCGACCGCTTCGACGAACAGTACGCAACGCGAGCGATCCCAGTCCCCAGGGACCGCCACAATGCAGCGAAACCATGCGTAATACTCACGGTTCCCATACGGTCCGCCGTCCAATTTGGACCAGGCGGCGGGGATGTCGACAGCCTGCCAATTCGGCGCGGTGCCCGACGGAGGTTCATCCGCATGAAGAAACCGCGTTTGGCACGCATGAAACGCCAGAAACCAGGCAGCAAGAATCAGAACGAAGCTGGGGGTTTTGGACAAGCAGTTCACTCCGGATATCTTGGGCTTGACGGGACGGTTCCGATGAGGCACCACAGTCTATCATGAACCGGGCCGTCGATTCAAAGCGCGATTGTTTTAAGACGCGATTGTTTCAAGACGCCGTCGATTCTATCGACACTGCGAAAACGTCGATCGTGGATTGCTTGCCTCGTACGGATTGGCGAGGAAAGGGCGTGGTGTCGAAATCAGCCAATTCGTCGTGAGTATCCGCGGATACCAACAGGGGACGCTCCAGTCGTTTGGTTAGGTCTTGAATGCGCGAGGCGACATTGACGGTGTCGCCATGGCCGTGTAGTCCAATCGTTGCGGGGAGCCGATACGGCCGATGACGGCCATCCCGGTGTGGATTCCAATGCCGATTTCTAGCGGTTCTGGGTCGTGGACGAGCACGGATTGATTGAGTCCCGATACGCGCTGGAGCATTTCCTGGGCCGCCAAGACGGCCTGCCTGGCGTGGTCCGGCGACTTGCCATCGGCCCCGAAAAGAGCCATCAAACCGTCACCGAGAAACTTGTTGACCATCCCTCCGTGTTCTTCAATCACCTGCACCATTTCCGTGAAAAACGCATTGAGCAGCCGCACGACGTCAGGAGCCGTTTGCGAGTCGGCGCGGGTGGTGAATCCGCGAATGTCGGCGAACAGCACGGTCAAACGCCGCTCGACACCTCCTAGTTCGCCATCGCGGGCCAGTATCTCCTGTGCGGCGGCCCGTCCCACATGGCGGCCGAAAGTCTCGGTGAGCTGTTGCTTTTCACTCAATCCAACGGCCATGCGATTAAACTCGTTGATCATCGTACCAAACTCATCGGCCCGGATCAGATTGATATGCGTATTTAGATCTCCGCCTCGGATACTGTGCGCGGCGTCACGCAAGTGGCGCATCGGCCGCGCGATCGATTGTCCAAACAGCACCGCCGCGATCATGCCGAAGAGAATGCCGACGACGCCCACGTACAGAATTAACGCCGGGTTTCGCCTGGTGGCTTCCGGGAGCAGCGACAATAGCATTACGGACCCCAGCGGACAGACGATGGCAGAGATTGCCAGCAGAACGCTGCGATCGCGAAATGCCCTGGGCCGGATTCCAGGTACATCCGTGGGAGATGTGTCGCGAAACAGAACCGGAATCAACACGATTTGGTTGGCCAATTCAACGGCAAAAAAACCCTGCGAAGCACCCATGAAGCCACCGATACAAAATGATATGGGCAAATGCAGGTAGACCCATGGATCCAGCGGATCGGAGGTCAGCGACAAGGCAATCAAGAAGACCGGGATGCAGGCCAACCAGGCAACTAAGGCGATGCGGAGAAAGGCCCAGGGCAGATTGATCGCGCAGCGTTGGATGTCTTGAAGCTTCTTCTGGTTGGGGATCGATTCGTCGCTGTGTAGCTGGCGAATAGTTTCTGGGATTTGACGAAACAGTCGCAACCAGGCGACGATGGCGATGGGATAGACGACGATGTTAAAGAGCAGCACGATTTGCCAAAACCGTGCATATTGAGGTTCCGTGAACAACGGGTGGATGATGCTGTTGTTGTACCAAATATTAAAGACGCTTCCGATCACCTGCGGCAACAGTGGCGACACCGCGACCGCCGTCGTGCGCTGCAGCGGCGACATTCCTTGAAGTCGAACCGCGACGCGATGAAGGAGGCCTGCCATGACCGTGGGGCTACTCAAGCCAGTCTGCCGGACGAACGAGCGTGTTCCGCAGTATAGCCGAGTATTAGAGAACCTCCTAGGTTGTTGATTTCGGTGTTGCGAGGTCCATGCACCTGAAGATAAGAAAGTTTGCGATGCTATCGATGCGTGCGCTTGCTGGGGCTCAATCCATCTCGAAAGCGACAAACTTTTCCTCTATGTATGGGATCGAACGGACTTGATTGACAGCTTTGGCCGATAAGTCCGTCGGGACTCGTTGGTGTCCCGTGGCCTTGGTTGAGGCCGTCGTGACCGAGATATCCATTCGAAAGGGATTCCGCCCTATGTTCGGCAAAAAACAATCTCGCTGGTTCCACCTATTGGTGTTGGCGACTGCCGTGTGGCTCACTGGTTGGGCGTCGCTCAGCCATGTTTTTTCGCCGGGAACGGCCCCATCGTCCGAACCCTGCTCATTTGGCTGACACTAATCCTGGCTCACGCATGGTTCATGCGTATCCACTTTTCCTTTGATGCGCAGCGCATCGTTTTTTTTTGTGGCCGTCGATACTAACCGACCCCACTGCCCAAGTGGCTGCAAATCTCGCATTGGGGATCTCTAGCCAGCCGCATTGTGCGAAACGTCATCGCGCGAAGATCACAAACCAAGAGCTTCCCGCTTAACGTGTTGCCAAAACCAGCCAACACTTTGATTGCCTCCATGGCACCCAGACACCCAACCATTCCCGACACAGCACCGAACACGGGAAACTCTCGTTTCCAGGCCGGTGGGCGATCTGGGTACAAACATTGCAGACACGGGGTCTGGCCAGCCACAATCGTCGTCAATTGGGCCTCTAAGTCGTACATGGCACATTCGACCAGCGGTTTGCCCAAGGCGACCGCTTGGCGATTCAGCGCAAAACGTTCCTGGAACGTGGGGGCACAATCGATCACGATGTCGGCTTGGGCCACCCACTGCTCGGCATTGTCTTCGTTGATGTTCTCCGCCACCGTCTCGACGTCCACCTGAGGTTTGAATTCCAATAATCTCTGCTGTGCGGCCAGCACTCGCGATGTCCCGAGTGCGCGATGGCTCATCAGCAATTGACGGTTGAGGTCCGACGGCTTGATATTGCCGGCATGTGCCAATATCAACTTTCCGATGCCGGCGGCCGCCAGTTCATAGGCCACGACGCTTCCCAATCCGCCGCATCGCGAGACTAATGCCGTTGCGGACTTGAGTTTCTGCTGACCAATCTCGCCAAAATCTTCTACCCAGATTTGCCACTCATGGAGTGCCCGGTCTTGCTCTGTCAGTTCAAGCAGTGGTTGCATGGTGGCGGACTTCGCGGCGTAACGCGGCTGGCTGGCTAGCCGCCGCTGATGGCCGAAAAAATAGTGACTTCGTCGCCGTCAATCAGTTCGACGGAATCGTCAATTGCGTACTGGCGGTCTCCCACGAACAACAGGATCGATGGGCGTAGCTGGCCCTCATCCAGCACCAGCTCATCCATTGCCGTGGGGTGGAGGTGGTGAATTCGCTCGAGCAAACCTGGGAGCCTCGTCCCCGTCGGTATGTTCAACAGTTCGCTGGCCAACTGAAGTGCCGCGCGCAATTGCGTTGAATAAATAACGGTGACCCGAACACTTCCGCTCATTTTGGAATCTCGCCCGACCTATCCCGCGTGACGCTGGCGGAATCCAATGTTACCTGTTGGCCCTGCTGCTCCACAACACGACCCTCGCGGAGAAGGAACTGGCAATCCGCGAGACGGCGGGCCTCCGTAGAACTGTGAGTGACGTGCAATACGGTCACGCCATGGTTACCTTGGATGTCTTTAAGCAGATCACATGTTTGTTCTCGTGTGACTTCATCTAACGCCGTCAACGGTTCGTCCAGCAATAGAACCGCGGGTCGAAAAGCGAGCGCTCTGCCGAGCGCGACGCGCTGAGTTTCGCCGCCGCTGAGGTTCCGCGGCCGCCGTTCCAGTAACGGGTCGATGGCCAACATCTTGGCCAATTCTTCGACCCGATCGACGATATCAGGTTTTGCCCAGCTGCGAATTTCGAGCGATAGAGAAAGATGCTGCCGGACTGTCATGTTGGGAAACAAGGCCCCATCCTGCGGGACGTACCCAATATTTCGATCGGCGGCCCGCCAGCTGCTTACCTCGCGATCGCCCAACCAGATTTTCCCGTGGTCAATCTTGCGAAGGCCGCAAATGCACTCAACCAATGTCGTCTTGCCGCTGCCCGTTTGGCCCATTAAAACGCCATAGGCCCCATGTGGAACCTCAAACGCCACATCGCTCAAGGCGAAATCGCCCGCGCGGATGGATATTTTGTCGGTGCGTATCAAGGGGCAGTGTATATCGAGATCGAGGCGCAGTGTGTATCGAGGCGCAGGTTGTATCAAGGCGGTGGAACGGTCTATCGGTCCAGCCGCGTCGGTAGCAGAAGGTCGAGTTTCGAAACCTACAACGGTTGAGGGCCAAAATCAACCGCTGCTGTCAGGGGAGTTCTCGTCACAACAGCAAACTGGGAAGCTAGTTGTCTCAGCTCCGTCTCAGATTCCATGCCGCTTTTGGTACATATTGATTCGGTTGTTTTGCCAGGTAAGTTATTCATTTGGCGGGCAAAACGTTTGAAAATTCGGACCGAATCCGGTACGATGGAGGTTTGGGTGGTCGCCGACGTACCTAACTTCTCACCATGCGTCGGATTCGGCGTTTTTGCTGTTAACACGCTGGTCATAACAATTCACATACCCACGCGAAGAGATGATGAAACCACGCGAAGAGATGATCAAGGGTTCCGCACCGCGATCGGCAGGCCCGTGTCTACTCGCTATACTCGGCCTGTGCGTCATGGCGACAACTGCGAACGCGGCCCCGTCCGTGATCTACGACAGTATGACTGGCGAATTGTCGGTGGATACGACCGACGGAACCCTCCTGACCACACTGGTCGTTTCTGGTCCCAGTCCATCGTCGATCGATCGTTGGTTAGACGGGACGTTCCAAGACAATGTGTTTTGGGTCGAAGACTATTTCGCTAGTTTCCAACAGTGGGGAGGGACTGGCGGTTTTGGCGATCCACCGGTCGGCCAACGTTTCGTGGATCCAGGGCTCTACCAAATCGCTACATATACCACTGGTCTGGATGCGAGTGACTTCCCCTTGGATATCGAGGTTGGCGTCCAGTTAGACAGCTCGGGAAATAACCCTGGCGATACTCTATTCGTGCCAATCACGATCAATACGGTCAGCGCCATCCCCGGCGACTATGACGCCAGCAACGACGTCGGCGTTGGGGATTTGAATCTTGTGTTGTTCAACTGGAATTCCGACGGGGCGACTCTGCCTGTCGGTTGGGTCAATGAACGACCTGAGCCCGGCACTCTCGTCGGAGTCAGCCAGCTGAACGGAGTCTTGTTCAACTGGGGTAACGCCGCCTCCGCCGTCGCGACGGTTCCCGAGCCAGCGTCATGGTTATCGTTCTTTTCGGGTTGGCTGTTTGCGTTGTCCGCGATGCGTCGGCGGTAACGCTCTGGATGCAGCTACTCGTTGGCCAGCTGGTTCCAGATCTCGCGGTTTTCGCGCATCGCCTGGACGATGTCTTGTGGGGGTTTGCCGTCCTCTAATAGGGTCCAACCCTCGAAATTCGCTGCCTTCAACAGCTTGAAGAGTTTTCCCCATGGATATTGGTCCGCACGGAGGTCATGGATGTGGATCGTGCCGATCTTGTCGGCGACCAAGTGAAAGTTGTGCTCTAGCCCGTTGCCTGCCATGTCTTGGGGGTTGCAATTCCAGCAGACGACCACGTTGCGATGGTCGGCGACGTCCATGATGGTCTTAATGTGAGGTAGTTCGCTCGTCCCTTTTCCGTGCACTTCCAGTCGGATCGTCACTCCGTAACCATCGGCGAATTCGCCGACCTGGTGGAGCGACTGTCCAATCTGCTCTAACGTTTTTTCGACGGGAACGCCGTCCGGAAATCCGTTGGGGCGCACCTTGATTCCTTCTCCGCCCACGTCGTGGCAGAGTTCGACGAACTCGCGCGTTTCCTGCAAATTCTTCTCGAGTTCATCTGGGTCCGGCGAATGGTATTCGCAAGCCGTGCCGAGCCCCACCAACATCACCGGGGAGTCCGCGAATCGTGCCGCCACTTCCGCCCGTTGGCTGTCATCCAAGTCGATTTCGACACCATGTTTGTGCGTGGATCGCAATTCCACTCCGGCAAAACCGGTGGTGGAACAGTTTTCGATGACCGTGGGCAAGTCCCATTCCTTGCCCCAGTTATAGGTGACCAGTCCCAGTTGCATGGGACAAGGGGCCGCTTGCGTGTTAGCGGCGTGGAGCCCGGTGAGTCGGCCAGTGGCCAGTCCACTACCGATCACTCCGGTGATTGCGGACTTACAGAAGTCGCGGCGTGTCGCTAGTGCACATTCTCTTGATACCATTTCATTCTCTCTTGTCAGGCAGGTTGTCGGGGCTTGTCAGGCAGGTTGTCGGGGCTTGTCAGGCAGGTTGTCGGGGCTTGTCAGGCAGGTTGTCGGGGCTTGTCAGGCAGGTTGTCGGGGCTTGTCAGGCTGGTTGTCGGGGTCGCACCATGTCGGCTCGGCACATTTTCAGTCGTGGCGGGAGCCATGGTGAGGCCAGGGTAACACTGAAACTGGCACGAGGCAATCAAGCCTCAGCGACCGGTTCACGACCGAACTTTCCACGATTCCGAAGATACGCTGGATGATGCTTGACGGGCAAGCTACAATAACGCTTTTGCAACGCCAGAAGTGAGCCAACGGATGTCGCCACCGAATCCACAATGTCTTCGCCGCGCTGGGGCCGTTTCGCTGGCGATATTGTTCACATCGATCCAGCTCGACGCGAGTGCTGACCCAGTGGACTTTTCGCTGGACGTCAGACCGATACTCTCAAATAGCTGTTTCACCTGCCATGGTCCGGACGACGGTGCGCGCCAGGCAGATTTGCGGTTGGATGTGCGTGAGCTGGCCGTTGACACGGCTTTCATGCCGGGAGACGCGGAGGCCAGCGAGCTAATACGTCGCGTCACTTCCGCGGACCCCGAGGTGCACATGCCGCCGGTGGACTCACATCGCGCGCCACTGGACGATCAGCAGATCGAGTTGTTAAGACGGTGGATATCCGAGGGTGCGAAGTACGATAAGCACTGGTCATTTCGCACGCCTCGTCGGCCTACACCGCCCAGTGCCAAACGGACCGATTGGGTGCGAAACCCGATCGACAGTTTCATACTCGCCCGGCTCGAAGGCGCCGGAATGTCACCGTCCGTTGAAGCCGATCGTAGGACGCTCCTGCGGCGACTTTCATTTGACTTAATCGGTTTGCCGCCGTCGGCCGCGGCGGTCGCGGAGTTCGACCGGGACGAGTCGCTACGGGGCTATCGCCAACAGGTCGACCGGCTATTGGACTGCGACCATTTCGGTGAGCGCATGGCGATGTATTGGCTGGATGTCGTTCGCTACGCGGATACCAACGGCATCCACGGAGACAATTCTCGGCCCCATTCGTCCTACCGTGATTGGGTGATTAGGGCGTTCAACGAAAACATGCCTTTTGAGCAATTTGTGACACACCAGTTGGCTGGTGATCTGTTGCCGGATGCCACTTATGCGGAACGAATCGCGTCTGGTTTTAACCGATTGAACATGACGACCAGGGAGGGTGGTGCACAGCCGAAGGAATACGTGGCCATTTACCAGGCCGACCGAGTGCGGAATACGTCCGCTATTTTCATGGGAGTCACGATGGGGTGCGCCCAGTGCCATGACCATAAGTTTGATCCGTTCTCGGCCCACGACTTCTACTCGTTTGCTGCTTTTTTCGCGGACCTGGATGAAACGCCCGTCGGTGAGCAAAAGCCAGTGACGCTGCGACCCATTCGCCATGATGCCGCCGCCGTGATACTGGATGATCACATCGAAGTGATCGAGCGGATTCTGCAGACCTCGACGCCGACGCTGGAGGACGCCCAGCTGGATTGGGAGGCTTCCAGGGAAATAGCAGTGAGTGGGTGGGCGGAACCGGAACTGCAGACGGTCGCGGCCGATTCGGATGTGCAGCTCCGGCTATTGGAGGATGGGTCGATTCTCGCGGTAGGTAGCACGAGTCCGCCTACGACGACTTACACGATCCAGCTCCACACGGATCTAAAGCAGGTGACCGGTCTTGCGCTGGAGGTGCTGGCGGATGACTCATTTCCCAGCCACGGGCCAGGGCGTGCTGAGAACGGCAATTTTGTCCTGCAAGAGATCCAGGTGACGGTTAACGGTCTCGATACGAAGATCGCCGATTCCTTGGCGGACCATTCTCAGGAGAGTTTTCCTATCGCTGCAACTTACGATGGCGACCCTAAAACGGGGTGGGCCATTCTGCCGCAAACAGGACAATCGCACGACGTCGTCTTTCAACTTGCCGAACCACTGCAGTCCGACGAAGTAAAAAAGGTTCAGATTGTCATGACGCAGGCTCATGGCGATGGACGCACAATCGGACGATTCCGTTGGTTGATTACGGACCAGCCGTTTGACGAGATCGCGACCAGGACGATTGCGGAGCGGAAAGTATCACGGTTGATCGCCATTGATCGAAGTCAGCGGACGAAGGATCAACAACAGGCACTGGCCAGTCACTTTCGCGAGATGACACCATTGTTGGCCGGTCCGCGAGATGAATTGGCTCGACTGCGTGACGAGCAACGCGAGATTGGCGGTCCGCGTCCGATTTTGGTTTCCATGTCCGTTGAGCCGCGGACGGTACGGGTTCTGCCAAGAGGTAACTGGTTGGACGACACTGGCGAATTGGTACAGCCGCGGTTTCCCGAGGTCTTCGGCGCGGGCTCACGATCGTCGGAGGGTCGCATGACCCGCCTTGACTTGGCACGCTGGCTCTCCTCGCCGGAACATCCTTTGGTGGCTCGTGTCTACGTAAATCGACTTTGGAAGTTGGTCTTTGGTCAGGGATTGGTCCGGACACTAGACGATTTCGGTGCCCAGGGGCGCATTCCGACGCATCCTAAGCTACTGGATTGGCTGGCCACCGAGCTCATTGAGAGCGGTTGGGACACGAAACATATGCTGCGGCTGATGGTCACCTCATCGACATATCGGCAATCCTCGGCGGGCGTTCGGTCGGCAGCGGATCCCGAGAATGATTTGTACGCTCGACAGAATCGCTATCGGCTGGATGCGGAAATGGTACGCGACAACGCTTTGGCGATAAGCGGGCTGCTGACACGCAAAATTGGTGGTCCGAGCGTGAAGCCCTATCAGCCTGTTGGTTATTGGGAACATCTGAATTTTCCCACGAGGGAGTGGGAGCCGAGCGTCGGTGGTGAACAGTATCGTCGCGGGCTGTACACATTTTGGTGCCGTACGTTCCTCCATCCGTCGATGCGCGCCTTCGACGCGCCATCTCGCGAGGAGTGTACGGTGGATCGACCTCGCTCGAACACGCCGCTTTCCGCATTGGTGCTCCTGAACGATCCGACGTACGTCGAAGCCGCCCGCGTGTTCGGTGAGCGCATTGACAAACGAGGAGGATCGGGAATCGCGGATCGTATCGGGTTTGCCTTTCAAGAGGCGTTGCAGCGGGAGCCGAGCGAAGATGAATTCGCCGTTGTGACTGGTTTATTCGCCAGTCAGCTGGCAGACTATGCGTCTGATTTGGAGGGTGCAAACGAGTTGCAAAGGGTTGGCCAAGCACATGTCGATACAACGGGAGTCACGGCGGAACAAGCCGCGTGGTGTGCGGTGGCTCGAGCCATCTTGAATCTACATGAGACCATCAATCGGGAATAAGCCATGGCGATGCTTCAATATTTGGACAGCCTTCGAGTGACACGCCGAACGTTGTTGGGCAGTCTGACGACGGGGATTGGCTCCACGGCGCTGGCTTCTTTGCTGCAAGAGACGGCCAGTGGCATTTCGTCCTCCGCGGACGTGATCGGCGCGCGTCGATTGGCGCCGCGGGCCAAGCGGGTGATTTTTTTGTGCCAAGCAGGTGGCATGTCGCATTTGGAGACCTTGGATTACAAACCGAAATTGGCTGAGATGGACGGCCAACCCATGCCAGCGTCCATGACGGATGGGCAGCCCATCGCGCAACTTCAAGGCAGCAAACTGACGTGCCTGGCACCTCAGCATCCGTTCGTGCGCCGCGGCGAGTCTGGCCAAAGTATTTCGTCGGTGTTTCCGCACATTGCGAAGGTGGCGGATGAGTTGTGTATCGTTAATTCGGTCCAAACGGAACAGATCAATCACGACCCAGCTCACACGTTTATGAATACCGGGACGCAGATATCCGGACGCCCGTCGATGGGAGCCTGGTTAACTTATGGTTTAGGGAGCGAGGCCCACGATCTGCCTGGATTTGTGGTCATGACTTCCGTGGGCGGTGGTCAGAGCCAGCCGATTGCGGCGCGGCAATGGCATAGTGGTTTTTTGCCTAGCCGATACCAGGGCGTGGAGTTTCGCTCGGCAGGGGACCCGGTGCTTTATCTCGGTGATCCGCCCGGAGTCACGCGGAGTCGCCAACGGGAAGTGATCGATGCCGTCTCGGCGTTGGACCAGCTCCACGATGATGTCGTTGATGATCCAGAGATTGCCACGCGGATTTCTCAGTACGAGTTGGCTTTCAAGATGCAAACCAGCGTCCCGTCGTTGATGGACTTGGCCGACGAGACCCAGGAGACGCTGGACTTGTATGGAACCCAGGGAGCCGATGGCACCTATGCCGCCAATTGTTTGTTGGCCAGGCGTATGGCGGAACGTGGAGTGCGTTTCATCCAGTTGTATCATCGCGGCTGGGATCACCACGGAGGCATCAAGGAAGGGGCGAAAGTGACCGCGCAGCTGGTCGACCAAGGCACGTCGGCTTTGGTACAGGACCTCAAACAGCGTGGGATGCTTGATGAAACGCTGATTGTGTTTTCGGGTGAGTTTGGACGTACGCCCATGGCGCAATCCAATGGTCGCGATCATCACATCCGCGGGTTTTCCATGTTTTTGTGCGGCGGCGGCGTGAAACCTGGAATCCGCTACGGGGCAACGGATGAACTTGGGTATCGCGCCGTGGAAAATGTGTTTCACGTGCACGACATGCACGCCACGATGTTGCATCAATTGGGTATCGATCACGAGCGGCTGACCTATCGATATCGCGGTCGTGATTTTCGCTTGACCGATGTGCACGGCAAAGTCGTCCGTGACATCTTGGTCGGATAAAGATCGTCGCGATATTCTTCACCCTCCGGGTGAAAACTCCGCCAAGTCTCTCGAAAGGAGATGATCGCCGGTATCAGCGGTAGTACCTGACCGGAGCGCGAACCGCTGACGCACCTTCCCGTTACCGAATCCCATTGCGATCCGGTGCCGCGATCTTTTATGACGCCTTCGTCGGCCATAAACTCTAAAGTCGCGCCTTCCATTCGGCGATCGTAGAGGAATGCTGTTTTCGATTGATTGTCGAACGCAATCAAAACCGGCACGCCGTCGAAGTGATCGTTGACGACTGGCTGTTTGGCAAGCACGTCAAAGGACCAAGATTTGGCCGCCTTCCCCTCGCTGACGCCGATCACAAACTGGGACGGATTCTGGTAAAACTCTCTGCGATATTCCTGACTGGTGCGGGACAGGTCCAGGACCGTGGTGTTCGGATGCCGCTGACGCCACGTCTTCCAATCGGTCATTAAACCTGGCAACACCTCTAGCTGCAGGTCCATTAGCTTTCCGGCCATGGATTTGCCCAGAATGTGGCTCCAGAGGCTTTCTGTTTCCACGTCGATCATCACCAGGCTGCGGTGCCACAGCTTGCCCGATACCGCGAAGGTTAGTGTGAGCGTTTGTTCCTCCGACACAATGCGTCTGGCATACACGATGCCATTGTGGCAGAGATGTCACCAGGTGGCGGCCAACGGCACGTCGCCGACCACGTCATTAATGATTTCCCGCTGGGGGCCAGTGAGCATATTGATCGGGTACGCTCGCGCATGCCCACCAATCTCAATCCCCAAAACCAATTCACTATCGTCCAGCCGCAAGTCGCTGGTGCCTTCCACGATCGACGCGGCCGTGACGACCGCCGCGTCTTTGATAGCCGGAAACCGATTCGGAATGACCGTCCGCGGATCGAATCCGTCGGCGACAGGGGTTATCTGCAATGCGTGGCTGCTACTGCCTACCGCATTTTCACGCATCAACACACCCGTCGGCGGGCCTTGCAAGATCGTCACCAATGAGTCCCAGTTGTGACGCAGTGTGACGGTTAGAACGACCAACAACACGCCTAGTAAGATCCATTGCTTTGTCGGTGTCCGCGCGGCAGGCGGCGTCGTGGCCGTGGTATCGGTCATTCGTAAGTCCTAGTTCCCCTGGCAAGGCCGGCACCCGTTCAATATCAATCATCGTAGCGTCGCTGTGTCGCGTTCTCTGTGAGATAGCTGACATGCCATGAAAATCTCTCGCTAAGGACTGGCGCATCAATAACTGTCGTATGTCCCGTCTCCCCTCTGGGGCATTGGTATCTACACAACTTTCTTTACCCTCCCTCCGGGCAACGCCGTAGCGGATATTCACACGGGAAAAATGGGGTGTATTTGA
>Ga0310121_10000295_pt1 | contig 54985 bp, 76 predicted proteins | sample CB27_Tmax_986_MG_FD_203504 | JGI IMG/M metagenome (GOLD analysis project Ga0310121, IMG submission 203504) | Marine microbial communities from Western Arctic Ocean, Canada - CB27_Tmax_986 | ecosystem: Environmental > Aquatic > Marine > Oceanic | place: Canada: Western Arctic Ocean | collected... | reverse complement strand
TTTTCTTTAACTGGAATTACTTATGATGGAACTAGGAAATTAAATACTTTAGGTCAAACTTATGCCGCAAATACTGCAGCGGGAACCAGTTCCCTTATGAAGCAGTATAATCCTGTTCCTTATAATTTTGATTTTACATTGTCGGCACTGGTAGATAATTCAGAAGATGGTGCACAGATTTTTGAACAGATTGTTCCTTTCTTTACTCCAGAATTTACAGTTAGTGTGAATTTAGTTCCCGCCATGAATATTAAGCCTGATATTACTATAATATTAAATGGTGTTTCCCTTGAAGATTCATACGAAGGTGAACTCAGTTTAAGGAGAGAAATTATATGGACTTTAAATTTTCAAATAAAAGGATATATCTATCCAGATATCAAGTCAGGGTCAGTTACGAAAAGCGTCATAGTAAACCTTAGAATGCCTTCAGAAGAAGCATCTGTTCCAGAATATATTATTTTAGAAGACAGTACAGATTTTTCTGTTAACTATGTACTCTTGGATGCAGACGCGGGTTCTCCAAACGCAACAGGATTAATGAAATTCATAACAGAAACTAGTTCAACAAGTACAGGAGCAGCAGGAATTAAATCAAGATTAACTGTTACACCTGGTCCAGGAGATGTCACCGCGAATGATGATTTTGGTTATACACAAACTTTTGAATATTTTAATGACAATATAGATGTTAATTTGACAACTGGATTAGATGTGAATCTGTAGAATGTTTTTTCGGATTCTTTTAGTAATTTTAATGATGGTTTCTTTTTCATCGGTTTCCGCGGCCCAAAAAGAAGTATATAAAACTGAAGATATCTTATTGTTGTTTAAGTCTTGTTATGAAACCATTCATTTTTTAGGTACTACAAAATATAAAAGAAAAAAACATAAATTAACTGAAATAGATGTATCTAAACAATGTTTTTGTATATGTGATAAGGTTAGGAAAAAACATAACCCTAAACAATTTTTAGTAAAATCACCTTTAGAAATACATAATATTATTACTCCTCTGGCTAATGATTGTTTAAAAGAAACTGGACAGTCTTGGTATGATGATGTAGAACCTGATATGGAGAAGAAAGATGACAGTTGATGATCGTATAGATGAAATATTAGAAATTACAAGTTTAGTTCCTACTCCAGAAATGGCACCTGAGCCCCCTGCAAGGATTATACCAAAGACAGGTAAAGATGATGACATTGATTATAATTATGCCCGTGAAAATTACTACAATCTAATCGAAAGAAATCAAGACGCAGTAGAAGAAATGTTGGAGATTGCTAAACAATCTGAACATCCTCGTGCTTTTGAAGTAGTCGGACAATTAATCAAATCTGGATTAGATGCAAATAAAGAATTAATGTCTCTACATAAAACCAAAAAAGAACTAAGTATAGAAAAAGGTGGTGATGTTAATGTTAATAACGCAGTATTTGTGGGATCTACCGCTGAATTACAAAAACTCTTAAAGGCAAAACGTGGCTAGCGAAACGTATTTGGGAAATCCCAACCTCAAAAATGTTGGACAAAAAATAAAGTGGACAGAAGAGACTCTTACAGAATATATGAAATGTAAGGAAACCCCTGAACACTTCATACGCAATTTTGTTAAAATTGTTCATGTAGATAAGGGACTTGTACCATTTGAGATGTATGATTATCAAAAAGATATGATACATAAGTTCAATGATAATCGTTTTGTGATCTGTAAAATGCCTAGACAAACCGGCAAGTCTACCACAATCATCGCCTTTCTTCTCCATTACATTCTGTTCAATGAAAGTGTTAACGTTGCTATCCTTGCTAACAAAGGAGCGGTGGCGAGAGAACTTCTTTCTAGATTACAACTCGCATATGAACATTTGCCCAAATGGTTACAGCAAGGCGCAGTTGTATGGAACAAAGGAAACATTGAAGTAGAAAATGGATCTAAGGTTATTGCTGCAGCAACTTCTAGTTCTGCTGTTCGTGGTAGTTCATTCAATATTATTTTTCTTGATGAGTTTGCACACGTACCACAAAACATAGCAGAACAATTCTTCACCTCTGTTTATCCTACAATTTCTTCTGGTGAATCCACCAAAGTTCTAATCGTTTCAACTCCACTTGGTATGAATATGTTTTACAAAATGTGGATCGAATCAATAGAGAATAGAAATGATTATGTGCCGATAGAGGTACATTGGTCGGAAATGCCAGGACGTGATGAAAAATGGAAAATAGAAACAATACGTAATACTTCTGAAGTACAGTTCACTCAAGAGTTTGAATGTGAATTTGTGGGATCAACGTATACATTAATTGCTCCATCAAAGCTTAGAACGTTGGTATTTAAGACTCCAATTCATTCTAATAATAATTTAGATGTTTATGAAGAACCAATAAAAAATCATACATATGCATTGGTAGCCGATACTGCTCAGGGAAAGGGGTTAGATTATTCTGCATTTAATGTATTCGATGTTTCCGGAATGCCGTACAAACAAGTAGCAAAATTTAGAGATAATACTATTTCTCCTATGTTATATCCAAATATAATTTTCAATGTGGGGAATAAGTATAATCAGGCTCATGTTTTGGTTGAGGTAAATGATATTGGTTCTCAAGTCGCGGATACTCTACATTATGATTTAGAGTACGAAAACATAATGATTATTACAATGAGAGGTAGAGCGGGACAACAGATTGGTGGTGGATTCGCAAAGAACATTCAATTAGGATTAAGAACTAGTAAACAGATCAAGAGGATAGGGTGTGCAACTCTAAAAGATTTGATAGAACAAGATCAATTACTCTTACCAGATTTTGAAACAATTAGAGAACTCACAACCTTTGCTTTAACAAATAATACATATCAAGCAGAAGAGGGTTCACATGATGATCTAGCAATGACTCTTGTTATATTTGGGTGGCTAGTACAACAGAGATATTTTAAGGAGTTAACAAATATGGATATACGAAAGAAAATGTGGGAAGAACAAATGGAAACTCTAGAGCAAGACATGTTGCCGTTTGGAATTATAGATGATGGACAGGAAGAGGAAACCTTTAAGGATAATGAAGGTACTGTGTGGACGGTGGATGATGACGCTAGGAGGCTATATTACTAAATGGATCTATATCCGCAAAATTAACTTCAGTAGGTGGATTGTTTATTTCTGTTATTAAATCTTCAATTTTATTAGATAGATCAGGTCTTTCCTTTTTTAATCTGTTTAAAAAACTTAGAGAACCAGTAACTAATTGGTCTGGACGGATAGATAATCTTTTTCCTATCTTTCTTTTATCGGATACTTCAAGGTGTTTGGGATTTACACAAGATGGATTAAAGCATGTTTGAGTTACTACTTCACTGGGTGTCAGTTCACCTCTCATTCCAGAAATTGATGAGAAATTACCATACATCATAAATGCATATCTACTAGCAGGAATAGTTTTTCCCATTACAGAAAACATTCCATGACCTGTTTTATTTTTTGAAGCAAGCCAGATATGACATTCTGTATTTTTTTCGGAACGATCAACTTTTTTAAGAAATCGTTCTTTTATTTTTTTATTGTCTATTAGCTTATATGTTTCTTTGTAATTCATATGCCCTTTATAAATTTATGATAACACTTAATATTTATGATTTTAGAGAACTGTAAAAAGATAAATAAAAGTAATATGGTAGAAAATTTATAAACCATAATCTTTCAACTTTATCTATAGGAGAGATAAGATGCCTTTTACAATTAGTCCAGGCGTTGTAACCAAAGAAATTGACTTAACAACTATTGTACCTGAAATTTCTATGACAGAAGGCGCAATCGCCGGTCCTTTTAAGTGGGGACCTACGTATGATCGCGTTACAGTCAGTAATGAATCAGAATTAACAAGTCGCTTTGGTAAACCAAACGCAGCCACATATAAAACATTTTTCACTGCTGCAAGTTATCTCGCATATTCGGGAAATCTTAAAGTAGTTCGTGCAAGTGGAACAGATGCAAATAATGCAGCAATGACCACCGCACTACAAGTAAAAAATGATGAACACTATGAGAATACATACGACCCAGACATGGGCGGATCACTAGTCACCACTGCTGGAGCATTCATTGCAAAATATCCAGGAGATCTTGGAAACAGTTTAAGAGTTTCCATGTGTGGTGCCACAAGAGCAAATACAAATAATGATGGAACACTTAACAGTAATACAGATGTTTCGCTTACAGTTGGAACTTCTATTGTATATGCAGTTGGAAATACTACTCTTACAGGAGTAGGAACAACTTTTCGTGCTGAACTTTCTGTTGGTGATGTTATTTGGTTTGATAGTAAATATGCTGTAATCACTACAGTTACATCCGATATAGAATGTCAGGCAATCGGTGCCGCAAGTATGGCCAGCGGAGCTGCCGCTACTCGTAAGAAAAGATCAGCATTCGGTGAACCCGCAGCTCAAATGATTGGAACAGTTGCTTGTTCAGCTAATGGAAGCACAATAACAGGAACATCTACAGCACTTGATACTCAATATACTGTAGGTGATCTTGTTAAACTTGTTGGAATCAATGAAGAACGTAAGATTTCGGCAATTGCTAATTCAACTTCCATGACAGTTACAGTACCTTTTGTTGCTGCAGCAGTCGCAAACACTCATTCACGAAGATGGGAATATGCAGACGCATTCGATAGTGAGCCCGTTACCTCATCTCATGCCAAACGAAATAGCGGAAACTATGATGAGATTCATATTGCTGTTGTAGATGAAGATGGAGAATTTACTGGAGCAAACAATACTGTAGTGGAATCATATACAGGATCAGTTGCCGGTGGAGCCAAAGGTGAAGATGGACAGAGTATCTATTACAAAGATTTAGTTAATAGAGGTTCAAAGTATCTCCGTTGGATGGATCATCACCCAGATGGTGATGCAGATGCACTTCTTGATGGTGGAACAACCGATTGGGGTGGAGTCGCGAGTGGTACATTTAACGCTAAAGGAATTATCGTTTCTGGAAGTCTAACTGGTGGAACTGCAGGAACTGCAGCAACTGCTGGTAATATTCAAACCGCTCTTGATGAATACAAAAATACTGAAGAAGTAGATGTAACACTACTGATGACTGGTGATGCCGATGCAGCAACAGCCATTTATGCAATTAATAATATTGCCGAATATCGTAAGGATTGTGTGGCATTTATTTCACCTACACAAGCAAATGTTGTTAATAACTCAGGAAGCGAAGTTAATGACGTTATATCTTTCCGTAATTCAATGCCAAGTTCTTCATACGCAGTACTTGACTCTGGATGGAAATACATGTATGATAAGTACAATGATGTGTTCAGATATGTTCCATTAAATGGGGATGTTGCAGGATGTTGTGCCTTTACAGATGAAGCACGTGATCCCTTCTGGTCACCAGCAGGAATAGATCGTGGTAATATTCGTAATGCCATTAAACTTCCTTTTAGTCCAAATAAGACACAAAGGGATGATCTTTATAAAAATGGTATTAATCCTGTTACAGCAATGCCGGGAAGTGGAATACTTCTTTTTGGGGATAAAACATTATTAGCAAAACCAAGTGCATTTGATCGTATTAACGTAAGACGACTGTTTATCCTTTTGGAAAAATCAATCGCGATTATGGCCAATTCCTTCTTGTTTGAATTCAACGATGCATTTACACGATCTAGGTTCGTTGCAACTGTTGAACCTTTCTTGAGAGATATTCAAGGGAGAGGTGGAGTTCAAGACTTTTCAGTTGTTTGTGATGAGGGTAATAATCCCGGAGATGTAGTAGATCGAAACGAATTTCGTGGAGACATCTATATAAAACCATCTCGTTCAATTAACTTCATACAACTACAATTTGTTGCAGTTAGAAGCGGTGTTGAATTTGAAGAAATTACCGGTGGATAACCGATAAATAATAGTATATAAATATTTAAAAGATGGGGGAAGACGATGACTTTCGAAGGAAGTACTTGTAAAAAAGACTTCCCCATCACATCTTTAATTTTAGTCATCGGAGAAAAAAACAATGTCATTTAACATCGACACATTTACCTCAAATTTCAAAAGAGGTGGTGCATTAGGAAGTTTATTTGAATGTAGCCTTGATGCCGCTAAAGGTACAGGGATGACTATTGCAGACTTTAAATTTATGTGTAAAGGTGCAGTGCTCCCAGCTTCAACCATAGAGGCGGGAACTATTACATACATGGGAAGAGCTTTACAAATTCCTGGTAATAGAGCCGCACAACAATTAAATACAGATGTTTATAATGATGAGGGGATGGAAATCAGAAATCATATTGAAAACTGGATGGAGAAGATTAATTCTCATAGAACGAATAGTAGACAAACAGGTATGTCCGCTGTCACTAAGTATACTGGTAAATTGACGGTTAAACAGCTTTCAAAAGAAGATCAGGGAGCAGTTAAAACTTATGAATTTATTGATGCCTGGCCCTCCTCTTGTGCAGAAGTTCCTCTATCATGGGAAACTAATGAAATTCAAACCTTTGCTATAACATGGGAATATAATTATTGGATAGGTTTAAACGAATCTGGTGGAACTGTCGCTGGTAACTAATAATTATTTGATTTATTATGAAGAAAACAATTTTATATGGGAGTGGTGCAATCCACTCCCATTTCACCTATTAGGAAGAATGTATGGCAGTTGAATTATTTGGATTTTCTATAGGAAGAGTTGACAAGGACGCAAAGAATAAAGAATCTTTTGCACTTCCTGATCCAGAAGACGGAGCAGTTGAAATTGGCCCCTCCGGTGGAGCATACGGTACGTATGTTGACATGGAAGGTCATGCCAAAAATGAATTAGAATTAATTAGAAAATATAGGGAGATGGCTACATTTCCTGAATGTGATCAAGCAATAGATGATGTTGTTAATGAGGCCGTTGTTACAAATAGGGAAAACTCTCCTGTCAGCATTAGCCTAGAAAAATCAAATCTATCAGATGATATTAAAGAAAAGGTAAAGTACGAATTTAAAGAACTGATTCGTTTGCTCGATTTTCGTAAAGTTGGTTATGAAATGTTTAAAAAGTGGTATGTTGATGGTAGATTGTATTTTCACATTATCATTGATAATAAAAACCCCAAACGTGGTATATTAGAACTACGCTCAATAGATCCCCTAAAAATAAAAAAGGTTAGAGAACCAAAAGTTGCTCAAGATGCACACGGCACAGCAGTGATAGATACTTCTGGATTTCAAGAGTATTACTTATTTAATGAAAGAGGAATTTCTACCGCTCAATCTGGAGGTATGACAGTTCAAATTGCAGCTGATTCTATCTCTTATGCACATTCTGGTATATTAGATCCCGATAGAAAATTAGTTTTAAGTCATCTACATAAAGCAATCAAACCCTTAAATCAATTACGAATGTTAGAAGATGCGGTAGTTATCTATCGTATTTCACGTGCTCCTGAACGTAGAATTTTCTACATTGATGTTGGTAACTTACCTAAGATCAAAGCGGAACAGTATCTACGTGATATCATGAGCAAATATAAAAACAAATTGGTATATGATTCCAATACTGGTGAGATTAAAGATGAACGTAAGCACATGAGTATGTTAGAGGATTATTGGCTTCCACGAAGAGAAGGTGGAAGAGGTACAGAGATTTCTACGTTGCCGGGAGGGGAGAATCTTGGTGAATTGGCTGATGTTGATTACTTCAAAACAAAACTATACAAAGCACTCAATGTTCCCCCCTCAAGGTTAGAACAAGATTCAGGCTTTATACTAGGACGAGCTGAAGAAATTTCTAGAGATGAAGTTAAATTTACACGTTTTATTGAAAGATTGAGAGCCCGATTTAATATTTTGTTCAATGATCTCATAGAGAAACAGTTATTACTCAAGGGAATTGTTTCTTCTGTGGATTGGGGAATTGTAAGGGATAATATAATATACGAGTGGGAATCGGATTCACATTTTGCGGAACTACAACAAGCAACAATGATGAGAGAACGGTTAGGTACATTAGTAAATGATATGGGATATAGAGATGAAGTTGTTGGTAAATATTTCTCTCAAGAATATATCAATAAGCACGTTCTTAAATTGTCTCAAGAAGAAATTGACAATATGAAAGAACAGATTGCAGCAGAGAAAGCGGAAGCTGCGGCCGCTGAAGGTGGAGGAGAATCAGAAGATCAACAATGGGAATTTGATCCTTCAGCAAACAAGCCAGACTTAAAGGTGATTAGTAACTAAAATTTATAAATAGTATAAATATAACAGAAATAATAGAGGAAATTTATGTCTAATGAAACTACAATTGGTGATATCGTAGCATTTTCTAGATCAGATGATGCTGCAGGAGTAAAGACCGCAATAGGTGATGTACTTCAACAAAAAGTGATGGTATCATTAGAAAGTAAGAAAAAGGATTTCGCTAAAACTTTTTTAACTAAACCGAATACAGACTCGAAAGAGCCGGAAAGTCAAGAGGAAGTAACAGATGGCAGCTGAAACACAAACGCTATTAGATTCAGAACGTAAAGTGATTATGAAGTTTTTTTCTGATGCATCAGAATCAGATGTTAAGAAAGTAGATTTATCGACACTCGCTTGGGCGAAACATACTATGACGCTTTCTGGAGCGGCAAGTCCAAATTTTAAGATTGGCGAAGTAATAACAACCGCTGCTACTGAACATTTTCTTGTTACAGGTTTTACAGCCGGTGCATCCACAGTAGAAGTTGTTGGATGGGATAATACGAACAAAAAAGCAACAAGTATCCTAACTACCAGTTCCAATGGAGATGCAATTAGTGGTGCAGTATCAGGAGCTAATACAAGAACTCTTGCAAATAGTGGTAACTTGACGGGCCTAGAGTGGAATGTATTAGTTACTAAAATAATGTGGATTACAAATGGCCTACAAGTTGCAATTGAATGGGACGGATCTACAGCAGAAAAATATATTGCAGAATTATCAGGTAATGGAAGTTGGTCTATGCCAGGAAATGAATGGCCGGGAATTGGAATAAACGCAACTGGAGATTCTTCTGAAGTTTTGGGTGATATTCAATTTTCCACAACCGGACATGCATCTGGTGATTCATATACGATTATAATGGAATTGAAGAAACAAGCACCAGGCTTTGACATCCCAGCATATGAAGAAAATACTTCATTGGGCTATAAAGTAGACTACTTAAAAGGTAATTTCACATGATAGGAGAAATTTAATGAGACTTATATGCGAACAATTAGAAGATGTAGAATTTATATGTGAAGGCGCCGGAAAATCAAAAAATTATTTCATTGAGGGTGTATTCATGCAGGCCAATGTGAAGAATCGCAATGGTCGAGTATATCCAAAAGCAATATTACAAAAAGAAGCTAAGAGATATCACCAAAATTATATTCTACAAAACAGAGCGTTTGGAGAACTAGGACATCCAGAAGGACCGACTGTCAATTTGGAAAGAGTCTCCCACATGATACAAGAACTTAAAGAGGATGGAGACAATTACGTAGGTCGAGCCAAGATTATGGATACTCCTTATGGTAAAATTGTAAAGAACCTTATCGATGAGGGTGCCCGTTTGGGTGTCTCATCCAGAGGAATGGGCTCCTTAAAGCCTGTGGGTCGCAATTGTAGTCACGTACAAGATGATTTTTATCTTGCAACAGCTGCAGATATTGTTGCCGATCCTTCTGCACCAGCGGCATTTGTCAATGGTATTATGGAAGGAAAAGAGTGGATATGGGATAATGGTATTCTAGATGAACGCCATATTGCCCGAATCGAAAAAGAAATGAAAATAACTAGTCAAAAGCAATTAGATCAATATCAACTAAAAGCCTTTAACCAGTTTATGTCAAGTTTATAAAATTACTAAATAATACACAAAGTAAATATACTTTAATTAGAACAGATTAGGAGATTTAAATGTCTGAAGAAATTTTGACCAAAGAGTCTGAGGAAATGACAGAAGAAGAACTAGCTGAAAAGCGGAGAGCTGCTGCTGAACAAGATTCTTCAGACGAAGAAGAAGATGAAGAAGAGCCTGAAGTAAAAGAAGGTAAACGTTCAGTTAAAAAAGAAGAAGATGACGAAGAAGAAGATGAAGAAGAGCCTGAAGTAGCAGAAGGTAAATCTTCCGTTAAAAAAGAAGAAGGTGAAGAGGAAGAGGAAGAAGGGGATGAAGAGGAAGAAGAAGTTCCCGCAGAATCTAAAAAAGCAAAAAAAGAATCTGTAATTCCTTCAACTAAAAATCAAATGTTGAAAAACATCTATGATGAAGTTAACAAAATGTTGAAAAGTGATCTTGCTGGTAAATATGAGCAAATCATGGCCTCAACTTCTTTGAAACAAGTTAAAGAAGTCAAAGAAACCCGTACTAAAGCTGTAGTTACAAAGGAAGATATTGGACCGATTAATGTTCAAGACGACATTGAAGCCTTAACTGCAGGTGAAGAAGGACTTTCTGAAGAATTTAAAACAAAGGCCACGACTATTTTCGAAGCTGCAGTTCATGCAAAAGTTGTCGATGAAGTCAATGCCCGGATGGAACAACAAGCAAAAGAACAAGAAGCTGGATCTCAAGAGTTCCAAAAAGAACTTACAGAAAAAGTTGACGGTTATCTTACTTATGTTGTAGAAGAGTGGATGAAGGAAAATGAATTGGCAATCGAAAGAGGAATTCGTTCCGAATTGGTTGAAGATTTCATGTCTGGAATCAAAACCCTCTTCACAGAACATTACATCGACATTCCTGAAGAGAAAGTTGACATGGTTGACGACTTATTCACAAAAGTTGAAGATCTTGAAACCTCTTTGGATGAAGAGATTAATCGTGGAGTAGAACTCCAAAAAGAATTGGCTCAGTTCAAAAAAGATGATGCCCTTAAACAATCAACTAAAGATTTGGCCGATACTGATTCGGAAAAAATCGCTAAGTTGGCTGAAGGTATTGAATTTGAGAACACGGAGCAATACATTGAAAAATTGAATGTCCTTAAGGAGAGTTATTTCCCAAAGACTGATTCAGTTACATCAGAAATTACTGAAACTGATGACACCATCGAATTGACTGAAGAGAAATCTCCAGAAAAAATTGATGAATCTATGAAACATTATACATCAGCGATAAAACGCTACAATACTTAATTTTAAACCTTATAGGAGAATAATATGTACCTAGCTGAAGACCTTCAGAAAAAGTGGGGTCCGGTTCTTGGACACGAAGATCTCCCTCCGATCAAAGATAACTATCGGAAGGCCGTAACGGCAGTTCTTTTGGAAAACCAAGAGAAAGCTATGCGGGAACAAGCCACTCAAGATGGTGGAATGTTTGGAAATATCCAAGAAGCAGCTCACGCTAACAAGACCGGCGGTAACGTTGACACCGTTGATCCTGTTTTAATTTCGTTGGTTCGTAGAGCCATGCCTAATCTCATCGCCTATGATGTTTGTGGAGTTCAACCGATGACTGGTCCTACCGGACTGATCTTCTGTATGAAGTCTCACATCACATCTCAGGCTGGTGTAGAAGCGGCTGATTCTGTCGAAGCCGACACATCATTTTCTGGTAGTGGAACACATTCTGCTAACAGTAACCCTGCACATGCTAGTATGACTACTGGTACTGGTACCGCAACAGCGACACAAGAAGCTGATGTGGCAGTATCCGAAATGGCATTCGCAATTGACAAAGTAACTGTTACCGCCAAGTCACGTGCACTCAAAGCTGAGTACACAATGGAATTGGCTCAGGATCTTAAAGCCGTTCATGGTTTGGATGCTGAAACAGAATTGTCAAACATTCTGTCAAATGAAATTTTGGCTGAAATTAACCGCGAAGTTATGAGAACTATCTACACCAACGCAAAAACTGGTGCAGCTCATAACACTACAGCCGCAGGAACTTTTGATCTTGATACCGATTCTAATGGCCGTTGGTCAGTAGAGAAGTTCAAAGGGTTGATGTTCCAGATTGAACGTGAAGCAAACGCAATTGCTAAAGATACTCGCAGAGGAAAAGGTAATGTTCTCATTACTTCTTCAGATGTAGCATCTGCATTAGCAATGGCAGGTCAGCTGTCCGGAGCACCTTCCGGAAATAATTTTGATCCAGATGATTCTGGTTCCACAATGGTTGGAACTTTGAATGGTCGTTTCAAAGTTTTCGTTGATCCATACGCTCCTTCTGCCGCAACTAACTATTTCACAGTTGGTTACAAAGGCTCATCTGCATATGACGCAGGACTGTTCTACTGTCCTTACGTTCCGTTGCAAATGGTTCGTGCAGTTGGTGAGAATTCATTCCAGCCAAAGATTGGTTTTAAGACTCGTTATGGTCTTGTTTCTAATCCTTTCGCGAATGAAACCGGTTCCGCAAATAACGGAGCAGGTGATGGTTCACTTACAGCTAACGCTAACCGTTACTACAGACACGTTATCGTGGCTAACCTTATGTAATCTTCTTTCTGAAGATGACTTTAAAAGGGTGGGCTTTATGTCCACCCTTTTTTTATGCTTACTAAATATTAGTATAATAATGGAGGTAGTGAAATGTTTGAAGGAGATGATGCTCAAGGTATAGATTCTGTTTTTGTACTAGGAAACGGTCCAAGTAGAAAAAATATAGATCCATCAAAATTAGATGGAACAGTTATAGGATGTAATGCTTGTTATAGAGACTTTACACCTGATGTAATTTGTGCCATTGATGCAGGAATAATGAGTGATATTATTGACTCCGGATATGAAGGACAATGTTATTTTACACATAATTCATGGAATCTGTTACCCGCAAGTGCATATGATGGTTTAGCAAATGGAACAGAACATGTAACATATCGAAGATTTGATTGTGAATATTTTGTGTATATTTCCGGACTTGATAGTGGAGTAACAAAAACTCAAAGTTACATTATCTGGGTTCCTAAAGGAATGGAAGATAAGATAAAAAATATAGGTGAAGAAGTTTTAGGGTGGTCTACAGGAACTTCAGCATTACACATTGCATGTCAAGATTTTACTTGTAATGATTATGAAAAAGTTTATTTACTAGGGTTTGATCATAAAGAAGATGAATATGATAATCTTTATGCCGATACCAAGCACTATTTTAGTAAAGATAGTAAAATTAGTGATGGTTATATACATGAAAACGGAACTAAAACTGTAAGACAAGGTAATGAAAATACAAGAGGGTGGATAGATGTACATAAAAGTTGGACAGATCAACTCTATAAAGTTATTGAAAAACATCCGGCTCTACAATTTATTTGGATTAATTATCGTGGAGATGATTTTCCAAAACTCCCAAATTTATTTTCAAAAGATGAAAAGGAACTATGGCAAGCTTAGCAGAACAACCTAAAAATATTAACCCTTTAGCCGATGTCCAATTTAAGTTTGACATTGCTGCCTTACCAACCACTTCTTTTTTTGTTCAAACTTGTAATTTACCAGGTGTAACATTAGAAGCACAGCAAATTGGAGCTCCTCGAATTACAAATTTTGCACGTTATACTGGTGTTATAACTTATGAGAATCTTGATATAACTTTTTTGATTGATGAATATTTAAAAAATTGGCAAGAAATATATGAGTGGATGACTGGTAACAAATCCAAATACACTTCCGCAGTATTAACTATTTTAAGTAGTTCTATGAATCCTACGCTGGAATTTCATTTCAAAGAAATATTCCCCATCTCATTATCAGCAATATCATTTGATAGTACTACAACAGATCCAGTATATCAAACCGCATCCATTAGTTTTAACTATTCAGAATATATTATTAAAAATCTATTGAACAATTAAAAAATGCCCAAATTAAAATCAAACAAAGTTCCGCACGGTCAGGATATATTAAATCCAGATTGGCCAGATGCAAAATGGGATATCGGTGGTCTATTTGTTCACGATGATAACATTTTTCAGCTTTTAGATCAAATTCAAAATCGATATGCATGTATATTACCCATTACATCAGTATTTGGTTGTTACAATGTAATGTGGCAAGGAGGAAGAACTTCTTGTTCTTCTCCTGTTCATAATTATAGTGGATGGACACCAGAAGCGGTAATCAAAGACTATAATAATAGAGGTATAGGTTGTACTTTTACTTTTTCAAATACTTTACTTAAAGAAGAACATTTATCTGATCCAAGTTGTAATTATTTGTTGGATTTGTTGGCAAGACAAAACTTTGATAGTAATTCTGTTGCTATTACTTGTGATATTTTGTCAGACTACATAAGAGACAAATATCCAAATCTAAGACAAAAAGCATCGATTGTCAAACTAACATCAGAAATGCCAAAGAAAAGAACCTTTGAATATTACGAAAGTTTGTTTGAGAAGTATGATAGAATATATTTACACCCTGATGATAATCTTAATCTCAGATTATGTGAAAAAATAGCTGAGTCTGGAAAAGTTGATAAATATGAACTTCTCGTAAATGAAAAATGTACAATAAATTGTAGTATAAGAAAAGATCACTATGATGAAACTTCATCAGCAGTAATTGATGGTTGGCATGGTATGTTTAATTTTACTAATGTAGATTTTATTCATAATCCCGGACATCCTAATAGTATATGTGAAAGGTGGACAAAATCAGAATTAAGGTCATGTGTACTTTCTAAAGCCGAATTTAAACAACTTTATGATTTGGGTTTTAGAAATTTTAAATTACAAGGGAGAGATGCGCCTTGGGGATTTGTGAACTATAATATTTCTGATTGGATGGTTGAACAAGACACCATCGCACCAATGTTAAATTTTTAACTTCTAATGATTATTTGATTATGAAAGAAATTTCTAAAGAAGAAATTTTAACAGCGTGGAGTAATACCAAATTAAAAACGGGGGTATATATCCACAGCCCCTTCTGTAAAGAACAATGTACTTATTGTACTTTTAAGGGTACAATGTTTGAGAAGAGCGCCTTCCATCGTTATTATTCAGAATATCTTCCAAATCAAATAAAATTTTATGAACCTGTATTAAGTTCAGACCTCATTCGTAACTATTTTTGGGGTGGTGGAACTCCCACATTGATGTCCGCAAAAATAATGCGAAACATATTTGATCTTATTCCTAATTTCAAAGAATGCCCAAGAAAATTAATGGAATTCCACATGGCCGATTGGACTAAGGAACAATTAAATGTGGTGAGTGAATACAACTTTAATACAGTAGTAGCTTGTGTACAGAGTTTTGATAGAGAAGTAGTAAAACAACAAAAACGAAGAGCACCCAAAAATGATGATGTCATTTATAATTTTTTAGACCATGCAAATACACTAGGATTATTTACAATGTCAGATATTATTTTTTTTGATACAGGTGATGTGAATAGGGATTTGGATAGACTTTCAACAGATATGCAAAAATTAGCCAATCATGATATTTCAGAAATAAGTGTGCAGACGATTTTTGATGAAGTGGGGAAGTATGATGTTCAAGTTACTAATAGAGTAAATGAATTTTTACATCTTAATACTCAATATCATAAAGGATTTGAACGAGAAGATTCTGATAGTGATTTTGCTGATGCAACAGGACGTAAGGCAAGAAAAGAAGATAAGATATACAAAAAAGAAATAGATTGGGATGAAATGTCTCAACAAGATATACACCTTGATGGCTTGATGACTAATCCCGAAATGTTATTAGCGTCAAATTATAATGTATTAGGAATTGGATCTTATAAAAATCATAAATATACATTTTCTAGAATAGAAGATAAGTTAGAATATGTTGAAGACGGAGATAGTTATACACCTAAATGGTTATGTACTTATGATAAAAAAGATTGGCCTGTGAAAAAACTAATAGCTGATTTTTATAATGTGTTAGAGAATACTATAGGAGATCCCCCAGACGGCATAGATTTTACTTTTTCTTCAGAAGTTGTACAGTATGATGAAGATGATAGCACAAAGAAACGGGTTGAAAGAAGATTGATACCTAATTATAGGTGGCCACTTAATCCTGATGAGCCTTTTATTGTTATAGAAGAATATGTAGCTAAACTAAAGAAAATGTTTGAAGGCTTATGATTAATATTGCAATAGTAGGAGGTGGTACGGCGGGGTGGATGACCGCAGCCACATTATTAAATCAATTTCCTGATAAAAAAATTACACTTGTAGAATCTCCTAATATTTCTAATATAGGTGTGGGAGAAAGTACTGTTGCTGGTGGTCAAAGTGGTTTTCAAGGTATTGCTAATTGGTTAAGTTTGGTAGACATTAATGACCGTGATTTTATGCCTCATTGTGATGCCATTTATAAATTAAGTATTGCATTTGAAAACTGGTATCGAGAAGATTCAGGAACATTTCATTATCCATTTGGTATGCCAATATTTCCACCAAATACTGGATTAGATGACTGGCATTTTAAAAAAATACTTTATCCCGAAACACCAGTAAGTGATTATGCGGAATGTTTTTTCCCAGGGATGGCACTTGTAAATCAAAACAAATCACTTTTTACTGATAATTCTTCAGAGAATGAAGTTCAACAACAATCGAAATATTCTTATCAATTTGATGCTACTAAATTCGGTATATGGTTGAAAGATAATTACTGTAAGTCTAAGTATTCTAATAATTTCACTCATATTCTAGCAGAAGTAAAAGAAATCCCTTTGAATGATAATGGGATTAAACATCTTGTATTAGATGATGGGCGTAGACTTGAGGCAGATTTATTTATAGACTGTACAGGATTCAAATCTTTATTATTGACTGAAGCCTTTGGGGTATCATTTGTAAACATTAATGATTATATTCCCAATAATTATGCTTGGGCTACTAAAATACCTTATAAAGATCCAGAAACACAAATTGTAAATTATACAAAGTGTACAGCGATTGAAAATGGCTGGATATGGGAAATTCCATTGTGGTCTAGAATGGGATCTGGTTATGTATTTTCGGATAAGTTTATTTCTACACAAGCCGCATTACGAGAATTTAAACAGGGATTAAGAAGAAAAGGATATGAAAATGTTGAAGCTTTAGAATATCATTTAATTCCAATGAGATGTGGAATACAATCAAAATTATGGGTTAAAAATACTTGTGCAATTGGGTTAGCAGCAGGTTTTATTGAACCATTACAATCCAATGGATTACATTGTACTCATCAATTTATATTTAATTTATGTTGTACATTAGAACGAGGACATATAAGTGAATGGGATAGAAAAGAATTTACTACCAAATGTCATGATGATTTTTATGGATTTGCCGCTCCGGTTGTAATGTGTTATGGGCTCACACATAGAGATGATACTGAATACTGGCGAGAGATAATATCTAGAGAGTGGTCACCAGATCTTTTTTCATCTACTTCTGATGGTTTATCTGGAAAATTTCATCAGGCTTATAGGGAGAAAAATTTTAATAAGCAATTCAATACATATAGTCCTGCCCATTGTATGGCGGCTGGTATGAATTGGAACCCTACAGATATACATTCAATAAAATATAGTGGGGGCAATATGGAAAGTATTAAAAAAATGACTAAGTTCAATATTCAGCAAATTGAAGAAAGAAAAAAGAATTGGGATGAACAAATTAAAGATTTTCCAAGCCCTTATCAATATCTAAAAAACAATATTCACAATGACTGATTTTTCACAATTATTATGGTTATTTAATTCACCAAGAGAAACAAGAAATATAATTCGATTAGATTTGCATGAAGCAGGATTATTGTACAAGTATGCTTCACAGCAATGGAAAATAATGCCCAAGACAAGAGAGGGTAATATCATATTAGAGATTGGTCGATATTGGGGAGGATCAACCATATTACTTGCCATTGCTACACACGATACCAAAGTAGAAATAGTTTCCGTTGATGTTGTTGAGGGGTGTCATGATCCAGATGTGGATGATTGGTTGAATGATTACGAAGAAAAAGAACGTATAGATATTAGGACAGAGAATTCTCACGCAATGGAAAATGTACCATTGTCTATGTTATTTGTTGATGGTGATCATTCATATGAAGGAGTTAAGAAAGACCTTATTCATCATTGGAATTATTTAAATGGTCCTTGTTTAGCTCATGATTATACTGATCCAACTTGTGAAGGAGTAACTAGATTTATAGATGAATGGATCGAAGAGGGTTACGCCGAAATAATTGAACAAGCGGGCACGATGGTTGCCCTTAAAAAATTGAAAGATTATGAAATTTGAAGAAATACAATATCAATGGACACTCGATTGTGTAATGGATGAAACTGAACTATCTCAAGAATCCATAAAGATCCCCCAATTACATAACAAATATTTAATATTCTATTCCAACGAAAAATTAAAATTCAAGGAAATAAAATATCTATTTGCCGGTCTTATTAAAAGAAAAAGAGATTATTATAGTGGAAGAATGACTGCGAAAGAATTAGAGGCGGCCGATTGGGAACCATTTCAATTAAAATTACTCAAAGCAGATGTACAAGAATATATAGATGCGGATGATAATGTAATAGAATCTAAAAAATTACTTGCATTACAAGAAGAAAAAGTTAACTATCTTGAATCTATAGTGAAAAGTTTAACAACTAGAGGATATTTAATAAAAAATGCAATCGATTGGAAACGATTCACAGAAGGTCATTGAGATTATTGAGATTACTAAGAAGGATGAGGTATATCTCAAAATAAGCTGTGAAGCAGGCGTAGCACAAGAATTGTGTGATTATTTTACATTTATTGTTCCGGGCCATACTTTCATGCCGGCCTTTCGGATGAAGATCTGGGATGGTAAGATAAGATTGTTCAATATTCACAATAGGTTACTGTATAGTGGATTACTTGAATATGTTTTTATATTCGCACAGCCACGAAACTACTCAGTAGCCCCGATAGGTTTTGATTGGAAACCTAAAAAAATAGCAAAAAATAAAGCTTTCTTTGCGGATTTAAAATTACCATTTGAACCAAGAGATTATCAACTTGAGGGATTTTATCATGCCTTATCATACAAAAAATGTTTGTTAGTATCTCCTACTGCTAGTGGAAAATCCCTAATCATCTATCTAATTGTACGAGCACTTAATGTTAAAACGTTAATAATTGTACCTACTACTTCTTTAGTTTCTCAATTGTATGCAGACTTTCAGGAATATGGATGGGATTCCGCAAAATTTTGTCACCAAGTCTATGCGGGTCAAGATAAGGTATCAGATAAGAAGGTTGTTATTTCCACATGGCAATCCATTTATAAACTCAATAAGAAACTTTTCGAATCATACAAATTAGTAATTGGTGATGAGGCTCACGGATTCAAATCAAAATCCCTTACATCTATCATGACTAAATGTGTGAACGCAGAATATCGAATAGGAACTACAGGAACATTAGATGGAACTCAAACTCACAAATTAGTTTTAGAGGGATTATTTGGTAAGGTTTATAAAGTTACAACAACCAAAAAATTAATTGACAGTAAGCAATTAGCTTCATTTCGTGTAGAAATTATTGTATTAAAATATCCTGATGTAATATGTGAGCAATTTAGAAAAATTAAGTATGCGGATGAATTGGAATTTATAGTAGGACATGAGAAAAGAAATAAATATATAAGAAACTTAGTATTATCACTTGATGGTAATACTTTACTTCTCTTTAGATTAGTGAAAAAACATGGACGTATTTTATACGAAATGATAAAGGAGAAAGCAGATGACAATAGGAAAACTTTTTTTGTATATGGGGGAACAGAAACCGATACAAGAGAACAAATACGAGCAATCGCAGAAACAGAACGAGACGCAATCATCGTGGCTAGTTATGGGGTATTTAGTACCGGCATCAACATTAGGAATCTTCATAACATTATTTTCTCTTCTCCTTCTAAGAGTCGTATTAGAAATCTACAGTCAATAGGTCGAGGATTAAGACTGTCAGATAATAATCAAGAAACAGTACTATACGATATTGCAGATGATTTGAGATGGAAGAATAGAAAGAATTATGCTTATCGACATCATGAAGACCGAATGAAAATATATGATGAAGAAAAGTTTCCATATAAAATTCATAACATTCCACTTAAGGCATGAATGGCAGAATTAGATAACAAAAACTTAAAAGTTATTAGATTAGATAATGGAGAAATACTTTTCGCAAAAGTACAAGTAACTGATAAAAGTAAAAGTAGTGGTTATTTGGAACTCCATTGGCCAATGAAAGTTCTAATGAAATTTGATAAAGAAGAAAAAGTTACTCAATTAGCATTACTTAAATGGTTGCCCTTTACAGATACTACACAAGTACCTTTAGCCACAAGAAGTATTATGTCTGTTTCAGATTTAGGAGAAGAATATAAAGGATTTTATTTAAATTCTGTAAATGAAGATAGTACACAGACGAGAGATCAAGAACTAAATAAAATGTCAAAACTTTTAGAAGATTTTGAACCAAGTGGATATATGAATTAAATTCACCTTTTGTGTTTAACACTTTATTATATCACGTTTTCCTGAAAAGTCAAGACCCCCTGTTTTACACTTGACATATTTAAATTCCATGATATAATGAGTGTACGACATTAACTTTAAAAGGGATAATATTATGGCCAGAAGAAAAAATAAGGGTAATAAAGCCCATTATGTGGATAACTCCGTATTTTTAGAAGCAATGATCCAATATAAAAGTGAATATGATGACGCAAAGAAAAATGAAAAGGAACTTCCACAAATTTCAGAATATTTAGGATCTGTATTTTTGAAAATAGCCCAAAGATTATCTTTTAGGCCCAACTTTATAAATTATGCATTTAAAAATGACATGATATCTGATGGTATAGAAAATTGTCTACACTATATTCATAATTTTAATCCAGAAAAATCAAACAATCCGTTTGCATATTTTACTCAAATAATTTATTATGCTTTTATTCGAAGAATACAAAAAGAGAAAAAACAATTATATATAAAATATAAAAGCATGCAAAACTATGATACGATACCTGGGTATATGGATATCGATAAAACTAATGATGTACCTAATCCAATTGGAGATTATAAAAATTCAGATTTTAGAATAGTAGTAGATGAATTTGTAGACACTTTTGAAAAGAGTAAGAAGAAAAAGGCAGTAGTTAAGAAAAAAGAATCTAATTTAGAATTATTTATGAGCTCCACAGCATGAAGATAGCCCTTATAACGGACACTCATTGGGGCGCAAGGGGCGATAGTCTCACCTTCATGAACTATTTCCGAAAATTTTATGATAATGTATTTTTCCCTTACCTAGAAAAACACAATATCAAAACCCTCATCCATTTAGGTGATGTGGTGGATCGTAGAAAATTCATTAACTTCAAAATACTGAACGATCTACGAACAAATTTTGTTGAACGCCTATGGAAAATGGGGATAGATACTCACATAATTATCGGTAATCACGATACCTTCCACAAAAATACTAACGAACTAAATTCTCTCCAAGAAATTTTTACGACTCATGAAGGAAAAGTAGAGCCGTGGATGTATTCTTCTCCAAAGGAAGTAGGCTTTGATGGACTAGGAATTCTCATGATGCCGTGGATAAATGAAGATAATTATGGTGAATGTATGAAAGCAATTAAAAATACTCAATGTCAGATTCTTATGGGACATTTAGAAGTTAGAGGATTTGAACAGCATATTGGATCATGGAGTCATGAAGGTGTAGAAGCGAAGATTTTTGATAAATTTGATATGGCTATGAGTGGACATTTTCACCACAAGTCAGATGATGGTACAATTTACTACTTAGGAAATCCCTATGAAATAACATGGAGTGATTATAAAGACCCCAGGGGGTTCCACATCTTCGATACAGAGACAAGAGAGTTAAAACACATACAAAACCCCTATAGAATGTTTAGAAAATTTTACTATGATGACAGTAATGAGTCTTTTGAAACATTAACTGAAAGAGATTATAGTGAATATGAAAACACCTATGTAAAAGTAGTAGTACAAAAGAAAACAAATCCTTTTTGGTTTGATACTGTACTAGATAAGTTATATTCAGTAAATGTTGCAAATCTAGTAGTAGTTGAGAATTTTTCGGATTTGGAATTCATGGAAGATGATGAGATAATCGATGAGGCTCAAGACACATTAACCATTTTAAGTAAATATGTTGATTCATTAAATATAGAAAATAAAACAGAATTAAATATATTGATGAGAAATCTATATAATGAAGCATTGACTGTGGAGACAGTATGATGGAAACTTATGCAGAAAGACTGCAAAAACGAAAAAAGGAAAAAATGACCAATTATGATTTGGATGAGCTTGAAAGGGAAAGAGATCGGAATGCCTTTGCGAGTGTTAAAATAGGAGAACCAAAAGAAGCTACAACAGAAGTAGAAATAGAATTATCTAATGATGATCTTTTAGTATTGACACTTGCAGCTCACGATAGAGATATAACTTTAAATCAATTATGTAATTCAGTTCTTAAAAAATCACTTAAAGATCTTGACTATAGATTCGAACATCAAACAAAACCTCAAGTACTAAAAGAATATTAAATTGTTATATTTTAAAAGTATCAGGTGGAAAAATTTATTAAGTACCGGCAATCAATTTACAGAAATTCAGTTAGATAAAATTTCCACCACGTTAATTGTCGGAGAAAATGGATCAGGTAAATCTACCATCTTAGATGCCTTGTGTTTCGGATTATTCAGCAAACCATTTCGAAGAATCAATAGGCCGCAATTAATAAATTCTATTAATGATGGTGGACTGTTGGTAGAAATAGAGTTTGAGATTGGTAGTAAATCCTATATGGTTCGCCGAGGAATCAAGAAAAATATCTTTGAAATTTTTATCGATGGTAAAAGATTGAACCAAGATGCCAAGACTGCAGATCAACAAGAGTATCTTGAAAAGACCATCCTTAAATTAAACTATAAATCTTTTACTCAAATTGTTTTATTGGGAGCAAATCACTATATCCCATTCATGCAATTGAAATCAACAGATCGTAGAACCATTATTGAAGATTTACTTGATATTCAAATTTTCTCTGTAATGAATGGTTTGTTGAAATTTAAAATATCAGAGAACAAAGAAGACAGTCAAAACATTGAAGTCAATAGGAAATTATCTGTTGCACATATTAGTAATACTGAAGAAGCAATTAATGAGTTAAAAAAGACTAAGACAAATCAAATTCAACAAAATGAACTTGATGTTAGTAACAATGAAGGTGAGGTTGACCGATTAAATAGAACAATAAAAGAGTTGATGGACTCAATATCAGATGATAAGACGGCACAAACCCTTAAAGAATTAGAAGGATATCAAGGTGGTATTGAACGAAAAATAATATCCTCAGAAAAAGAAATAGAATTTTATGAACAAAATGATATTTGTTCTACTTGTAATCAAGATTTGGGTGAAGAACATAAATCTAAAATGATAGAAGAACATCATGGATCGATGCATAAGAATGGAACTGCATTATTACAACTTGGTAATAAAATTAAAAATTTAGAATCACGTTTAGATCATGTATCAAAAGTTCAGACAGCTATCACCACCAATCAAAACCAAATTCAGGCAATCAATAGTTACATTACAAAATTGAAAGATCAGATTAAGGAAATAGAAGCCAGAGAAGATGACATTGAGGACAAGATACGCAAATTAAGAAATTTAAAAGGTGACTTGAAAAATTGTATGGAAAAACAAGAAAAACTGTCAGCACAGAAATTGTTATATGAAACAGCTTATGTTTTGTTAAAAGATACTGGAATCAAGACACGTATCATTAAACAGTACTTGCCTATAATGAATCAATTGATCAACAAGTATCTCGCCTCGATGGACTTCTTTGTATCTTTCAATTTAGATGAAAAATTTGAAGAGAATATTAAGTCTCGACATAGAGATGAATTTACGTATGATTCGTTTAGTGAGGGTGAAAAGATGAGAATTGACTTGGCACTTCTTTTCACTTGGCGAACAATTGCTAAAATGAAGAATAGTGTGAATACCAATCTCTTGATTTTGGATGAGGTATTTGATAGTTCATTAGATGCAAATGGTACAGATGAATTCTTAAAGATACTTAATCACCTAACAGGAAACCAAAACGTATTCATTATTAGTCATAAGGGTGATATACTCTTTGACAAGTTTAAGGATATTATAAAGTTTGAGAAATACAAGAACTTTTCAAGGATAGTATGACAGCAGATTTATTAGAGTTGAAGCCTGATCACGCAAAAAAATTAATAGAGCTTTTTTACCAATGTATGGAGGAAGGCATGCCAAAAGAAAAGGCATATAAAGAAATGTATAAACGATTTTTCGATGATGAAAAAAACTGGTTAGAAGAATGAAAAATTTAGTATTAGAAGATGACCCAATTTTAAGAAAACGTGGACAATTATTTGATTTTAATAATCCACAAGAAGACCCTGAAAAATTGATAGAAGAATTAATTCATGCTATGATAAAATATGAGGGTATGGGATTATCCGCTTGTCAGATAGGAGTAGATCTAAAAGTGTTTGTAATGAGATTTAATGGCGATGCAATTGCGTGTTTTAATCCCCGAATAATTCACTATTCTGAAGAAACAACGTATATGAAAGAGGGGTGTTTATCTTATCCTGGATTATTTTTTCCAGTAACACGGGCTCAAGGAATAAATGCAACATATTCAGGCAAAGAAGGTGATGAAATGAATGCTTCATTTATTGATATATCAGCTAAAATATTTCAACATGAGTATGATCACATGCTAGGAAAGCTATATCTTGAATATGCTAGTGATTATATGATAAGAAATGCTAGAAAAAAACAAGTATTATGGGAGCGAAAGAGAAAAAGGAATGGAGGTAAAACAGATAAATATTAGAATAATAACAGTTTAAAGGGAAAAAATGATAGGGAAAAAATTACTAAAATGGTGGTTAATATTTTGCTTAACCATACTGGGGTTCGGAACATTATATTACTTTAACGTGCATTCACTCTTATATTATGCAGATGTCACTAAACTCAGTTTTCTTATTATTGTTATTTTTATGTTTACTTCGATTTGGATTGGAAGAAAAACTTTTGATTTAGAAACAACTTCTGTCGTTGATGACACAATTGATGTTGGATGGTTTGTTGCTGAATCTTGCTTAGCATTAGGAATGGTTGGAACAGTAACCGGCTTTTTGTATATGTTAGGAACCGCATTTGAAAATATAGATATTACTAATGCCACAACATTACAAGATGCTCTCGCATCAATGGCAAGAGGAATGTCTACCGCATTATACACTACCCTGACCGGGCTAATCGCGTCTTTGATTATTAAAATACAATTGGTGAATTATGAAGTTAATGAAAAACTGGTGGATTAGCCAATGTTCGATAAAAATAAATATAAGTCAACTATCGGGTTTACCGATATGTTGTTCAACATTCTACTAGGGTTTGCCTTTCTTTTTATTGTAGCATTCTTGCTAATAAAACCAGAAGCGAAAAAAGAAGATTTCAACAGAAGAGCAGAATTTGTTGTTGTCATGGAATGGGACAATGATGCTAGTGGAGATATTGATCTCTATGTAGAAGATCCTACGGGTAAACAAGTTAGTTTTAGATATCATAATCACAACTTCATGCACTTAGATAAAGATGATTTAGGTGCAATGAATGATACTGTAGTTAATGCGGATGGAACAATAAGTACTATTGCAATCAATAGAGAAGTAGTAACTATTCGTGGAATTATCAAGGGTGAATATACTGTCAATGGTCATTATTATTCAATTAGAAGTTATGATAAGATCAATCCTAAAAAACCAGCTGTAACGGTAAGAGTTGAATTACACAAAGTAAATCCATATTCAATAATGTGGGTAGGAGAGAAACTATTTAATCATAGAGGACAAGAAGAAACTTTTTTGAGATTTAGATTGGACAAAGATGGAAACATTCTTTCACCATTTACATTTGAAAAGAAAAAGTTTGTGACTCCGATGCAGGAATTGGGAAACTATACAGCCCCACCAACAGGTGCTGCCGCATATGAAGGAATAAGGGACGAAAGATGATAGAAAGTTTAATTTTTGGATTAGTATTACTTTCGGTCATATGTTTGTGGCTGTTGATTGAAGGAAGGAAAAGCCCAAAGTTTTTAGTTTGGTTTATTCCACTTTTTCTCGTTTTGGTTTCATCAACTTATGTAACATATACCTCAATATTGGGGTATCCGAGAATTGAAAACCCAAAAGAGGGATTGTATCTTAAACATTATATTGATGAACCAAATTGGATTTATTTGTGGGTTGTATATAAAGAAAAAATTCCTATTTCTTACCAGTTGGTGTATTCAAAAGAAACACACAAAGCGTTAGAGGGTGTGAAAGAGAAATCGGAGCAAGAAGGAAAATTTATGGTTTTACGTGAACCAAGAGAAGAAGGAGCAGAAGGAGAGGAAGATGGAGCAGAAAACCAAGAAGGTGGAATCACAATTGGCGGAGATATTAGTTTCTATGAATGGGACTATAAAACTGACAGTCAACAAAAGAACCCAGAAAGAGAATGAATACAGTAGTTATTTTGTCACAAAAAGTATATAGTTTTTGTGACAGTCAACAAAAGAACCCAGAGGAAAGTAGATGAATAAGCTATTATTACTTTTTGTAATGATGGCGACATGGATAGTTGTTGGATGTGGAACAAGTATAGGAAGTTGTTATGGACATTGGGTTAAGGGACCCGGACATCATAGAGGAACTAGAACACTTCTTAAAGATGCCAGTTTACCTTATTACCAATGTGTAGATGAAAATAACAAAGGTAACAATTTAAAAGAACGGAGATATTTGTGAAGAAGCTATTATTAATTTTCGTAATGATGGCGACATGGATGGTTGTGGGATGCGAAACAGTAAGACAAGTTAAGGCCGGTTGTTTTGGACATTGGGTGGAGTCAAACGATGGAGCCAGAAGTGGACACAAGAAAGGTACTATTTGGTCTAATCGACATAATGTTAAACCTTATAGACAATGTGTGGATGAAAAAGCACCACATCTAGATTTAGAACGGAGGCCATTCGGATGAGAATAGCATTACTCGTTTTTGTAATGTTATTGATGAGTAGTTGTTCGAGCAACACAAATAATTGGCCTTATGGAATGACACCATTTTTTGCAGAGTGTGAATACGATCAACACGGAGATGGTGTATATACAGATAAGGCCTGGGGTAAAAGAAAACATAAGCCGTGTAGAACAGGCTGGAAATTTTACGATAGAGGCGAACCAACTTTGACAAATGATTAGAGGAGAATATTATGTTTAGATTTTTTACAAACAAAAAATGGTTTCTATGGGCCTGGTTAGGCTCAATAATTATTTTGGGATCACTTTGGGTTCAAGTAAAGATAGATGTTAAGATCAACGAGTGGTTTGGTCAATTTTATGACATGATTCAAAAAGCACTTGCTACACCAAATGCAATTACAATAGAAGAATATTTTGAAAGTCTATTATCATTTATTACACTAGCAGGAATATATGTTGGGCTCTATGTTGTAATAAGTTATTTTACGGCTCACTATTTGTTTAGATGGCGTACAGCCATGGTTGAATGGTATCATAGTGTGTATGAGAAAGCCAGAACAATAGAAGGTGCATCGCAAAGAGTTCAAGAAGATACAATTAAATTTACTCGTATAATGGAAGGTTTAGGAACAGCCTTAATTGAATCAGTTATGGTTTTAGTTCAGTTTATTCCTATACTGTTTGGATTGTCAATGGGTATTCCGATATTCTTTTTTGGTGATTGGGAATATGGATTGATTACAGGTGCGTTACTTTGGACATTAGGAGGTACTGCCTTTTTAATTGGATTAGGGTATATATTGCGTTTAGTTGGTATAGAATATGATATACAAGCAAAAGAAGCGGCATATAGAAAAATACTTGTTATTGCCGAAGATGATGGAACTGTTAGACCAAAGAAAATCGAAGAATTCTTTGATGATGTTCGTAAAATTCATTTTTTAAGTTACTTACGTTATCTATATTTTAATATTGGTCGAATGGCTTACTTGCAAGCAAACGTATTATCAGCTTATGTATTCCTAGCACCAGCCATAGTTGCTGGAGTAATGACTCTAGGTGTAATGCAACAAATAATAAGAGCATTTGGTAGAGTAGAAGGATCGATGCAATATCTATTAAAAGCGTGGCCTACTATTATTGAATTAATAAGTGTTTTTAGGCGTTTAAGAGAATTTGAGGCTAAGTTAATAGAAGAAGAAAAAGTTACTTAAAGGAGAAAACTATGTCGTTATATTCTAAGTTTTGTGCGTGGTTATCAGGTTGGCCAGAATCTTCAGCGAATGCAAGTCATGGTAGATCCCATCATGAAGAAGATATGATGTTTGCTGAAGAAGAAAAGATGATCAGAAAAAATAATAATGAAAATTTTAGAGCAAAAAAACCCAAAGGATTGAAACCCAAAAAGAAAAAGAAGTCTAAAAAATAAGATGCCTATATATGAATATAAGTGTGACTTATGTAATTGCTTGTGGGAAGAAATCGAAAAATTTTCTGATCCTGCATTAACCTATTGTAAGGGGTGTGAGACTGAAGGAGGTGTACATAGACTCATACCTGGACAACTAAATTTTATTCTTAAGGGTGATGGATGGTACAAAGATGGATATCAATCACCACAAAAAAATGAGGGTGTTGATTCTGGGGCGGCGCAGGTGACTACTGACCATGAACCAGATCGGCGGGTTTAGTCATCCGTCATCAGTTTAGAATTGATATATAACAAATTCTAAGTCATTGCTGTAGCACTCTCATCTTATACTATGTTCCTATGAAAAAGAAACACAGACAACTCTACGATTCGTGGAAATATAAATCAAGAAATTTTATGGAATTTAATAATCCTGTTTTCCAAGCTCTTTTAGGCTTGGTAATTTTTTATATTGGACTCAAGATGTTTTCAGGTGGAATGAAATCATTGGGCCATTTAGAACAACTTGAATGGTTTTTGGGAAATCCTTATTGGATGTTTTTAGGAGCAATTGTTTTTACACTCCTTTGGCAATCTTCATCACTTACTACAACTGCTGTAATAGGATTAGTTGCTTCTGGAACATTACCTTTACCATCTGCAATCGCCGCAATACTAGGAGCAAATGTGGGAACAACAGGAACGATATGGATAGCGGGAATATTAGTAAGTGATGGTATGCCCACAGGAATAACAAAACAAGTAGCACTTGTTCATACAGGAGTGAATACAGTTATGGCAGTTGCCCTACTTCCATTTATTCAGCCCATTGCAAGATTTATCTCAAAATTTTGATCCTATGAAAAAGAAACCCAAATGAAAATAGTTATCGTTGGTGGTGGCACTGCTGGTTGGATTAGTGCAATAATTGCTAGTGCAAGACACCCTAATCACAATATTACTGTTATAGAAAGCAGCAAAATAGGAGTTGTAGGAGTAGGTGAAAGTACAACAGGATTTTTTACTGCTATAGTTGCAAACGGGGCAACAAACTTTGGTTGTGACCAACATGAATTTATTAAAGAAACAGGTGCAACACTAAAATATGCTATCAAACATAAAGGCTGGACTAATAATATAGATGATTATTACATAGGCCCTATAGATGGAACTACCACTAACTGGTTTGTACCTGACATTATGTTTAATTATGGTTTAGATAAGCTATCGCGACAAGATATGTTAAAATTATCAAGGTGCGGACATCGGATTTATCATGGTAGTAGTAATTTTAACAAACATACTAAACAATTTATAAATGGAAGTGAGAAAGATCATGCATATCACATAGATGCCCACCTTACTGGTCAATATTTTAAGAAAATTTCTCTACAAAGGCATAACACAAAATGTATTGATTCAGAGGTATTAGATGTGTCACTTAATGAACAGGGATTTGTTAAAGACTTAGGCCTATCTAATGGCCAGACTGTTGATGGTGACTTATTTGTTGACTGTTCAGGCTTTAATCGTGTAATAATGAAACACCTACCAAGCAAATGGGTCAGTTATAAAGACAACTTACCATTAAACGCCGGTATGCCATTCCATTTAAAATATAAACAAGATGAAATTCCTGAACCATATACAACAGCTTGGGCTCAAAAAGCAGGATGGATGTGGCAAATACCATTAATGGACAGTAAAGGATGTGGGTATGTGTATTGTGATGCATATACTACTCCAGACAAAGCACAAGAAGAAATAGAAACTATACTAGGACAGGAGATTGATCCTATTAGAACAATTAAATTTTCTTCTGGACGGCAAGAATCTGCATGGATCAAAAACTGTGTAACAATAGGACTTAGTAGTGCTTTCTTAGAACCATTGGAAGCAAATAGTATACATTCAACTATTTTCCAAGCAAACAATCTATTCTTTGAATATGTAAAACCTACCATCAACAATACAATAAATGAAGGTAGTATTGCAATTTATAACAAGCGTACAAGAATAATGTATGATGATTTAAAAGATTTTCTTGTAATGCACTATATGGGTGGCCGAGAAGATAGTGAATTTTGGAAATATATAAAGACTGGTGTAACAAAAACTGAATTTGTTAAAGATTTACTAGAAATGGCTAAAACTAATATACCTACTGTTAATGTTTTCAACGATAATCCAGGCAGTGCAAATTGGGGTTTGTGGAGTTATGTAATGGAAGGCATTAATGTAATCAATAAAGATGTAGCAGGTGCAGAACTTGATGTTGAATGGGACGGGAGAAACCTGTCTGAACATGCACAACTAGATTATTATGAGATGAATAAACAATGGGATCAAGACTTACAAAATGAGTCCACATACAAAGAATTTATTGAATATTTTAGAGGATTTTGATTTACTAAATAGAATGTATGGAACGGAAGGTTCTTATTCACAATTAAGTCTGGAAGGACTATGAGCAAAAAATTATGGTATGATTGGCATGAAATGCGAAGGGATGTTAATACCCTTTGTAGAGAAGTGATGTTAGATAAGTATGATCCCAATGTGATTGTAGGGATTGCTCGGGGAGGCCTACTTCCTGGTGTTATGATGTCCCATTGGATGCAAAAACCTTTCAAACCTATTATAGCCGCATTAAGAGATTTTCCTGAATGGGAAAATTATTTACCCAGAAAAACAGATAAACGAATTCTTATCGTAGATGATATTTGTGATTCTGGAAAAACTTTCGAAAAAATCCACAAACATATTTCCTCAAGACAAAATAAAATAGACAAAGAAAACCTTGAAGTTCGATTTGCGACTTTGTGGTGGAATAACGAATGTGATCTTGAGCCTTATTATTATGCACAGGAATGTGCAAAGGATTCAGAAGATATCTGGATCCATTTTCCCTGGGAGCATTGGTGGAATGCTCCTGTTTAACCCCAATCTCGGAAGGAGATTTATATGAAGAAAATATTTGCCTTATTGGCAACGATTGTCGGGTTGGCAATCTTTAGTATAGTAAATGTATCTGGAGGGAAATTACCTTCAGTTGGATATGTTCTAGTGGGACCACATACTGATGGTGGATGGTCAATGAGACATCATGATGGATTTCAATCATTGACAAAACATGGTTATAAAGTTGGCATGGTAGAAATGGTGCCAGAAGCAGAGTCAACAAAAATATTCCTTAAACTTGCACGAAAACACGATATTGTATTTGCAACTTCATTCGGTTATATGGATGGAATGGCAAAAGCGGCGGCGAAATCGCCAGATACAATTTTCATGCACGCTACAGGATTCAAAGGTAATGATACTAACTTTGATAATTATGGTTGTATGAGTTATCAAGCACGATACCTCACAGGTATTGCCGCTGGATTGATGACCAAGACTAATAAAATTGGTGTGGTCGGTTCACATACAATTCCAGAAATCATTCGTAACATCAATGCAATTGCACTTGGTGCAAGGTCAGTTAATCCAGATGCAGTAGTTAATGTTGTATGGATCAACTCTTGGTTTGATCCACCTAAAGATATGGATGCAGCCAAAGCACTTCTCGATGATGGAAATGACATTCTGTATACAACAACTGATTCACCTAGTGTAGTTACCCTTGCACAACAAGCATGGAAAACTGATGGTAGAGAAGTTTGGAGTATGGGTAACGATGCACCTATGGGAAGTAACGGCCCAGATCGTTATGTAACAGGTATGATGTTCAACTGGAATCTTATGTATAAACACATACTTGACTCTGTAGCAAATGGAACGTGGAAACCAAATCAAAAGTTGAATTGGGGTCTACAGGAAAATTGTGTAGGTCTATCGCCATGGGGTGTTAATGTGCCTGGCTCAGTTGTCAATCAAGTCGAGACAATTAAGATGAATTGGGTAAATGATAAAATGGACAAATGGTTTCCATTTAGCGCCGGTGTTACCAAACAGGACGGAACAAAAATTCCTGCTGGTGAAATCAAAAGACATGCTCTTGACACGATGAATTTTTATGTTGAAGGTGTGAACGGCAAATTAAATTAAAAAATGATACCTATTATAGACTTTAGATTTGAGCAAGACTGTGCAGAAGAAATGTATAAAGCCTATACTACTTGTGGTTTTGCTGTATTTACTCATGTCTATGATAATTGGTTGTCGGAATTCCAAGACTGGGAGAAACTTATGGAAGAGTTTTTCCAACTACCACTAGAGGTGAAAAAGAAATATGCTTACTCTGGTGTGACAGAAAATCTTGGATACAATTGGATGGAGGAAGAATCCCTGACTCCATCCAAGCCCGGCGATCTCAAAGAATCTTATAATTGGGTTGAACCAGCAAGGATGCAGGAACAATATTGGCCTACCGAAATACCAGAATTCAAACCTCTCGCACAAAAGATAGAACGCATCTCAAGAATGTTGTCCTATCAATTTCTCTACAGATTTGAGCAAGTTTTAGGAATTCCTACTGGAAAATTAGTAGAGAAACATTTAGATGGTTCTGCAACTATGAGAATGATTAAATATCCTGTGTGGGATGGAGAAATTAAAGAAGGTCAATTGAGAGCAAATGAACATACTGATTATGGAACTCAAACATTACTTTGGAGATTTGATGATTGTCCAGGCTTACAATTATTTGATGATAATAAAGATGAATGGACAGATGTACCAATAGTTGAAAATAGTATAGTTCTAAATATTGCAGATATGTTTGCACGATGGACAAATGATTTATTTAAATCTACTCCACATAGAGTAGTGAATGTGGCAATGGATAGACCACGATACTCAATGCCATACTTTGTAGATCCTGGCCGAGATGTTATGATTGAAAATCTTATGAGTACACCAGCAAAATATCCACCAATCTCGGCGTATGAATATTTGAAGTGGAGATTAGCACAATCTTACGTAGATAATAAATATATAGAAGATGATGAAGTAAAAAAAGATGGAAAACAATATTTACCAGAACAACAAAAATATAGCAAAGGATAAAAATGAAAAAACTTATTGAAAAATTGAAGCAGAACTTGAAACTGTTTTGGCCACATGATCCCCCTGCCCCGCCCCATAAAGTAGTACCTGAGACAAAAGAAGCAAAAGTGAAAGCAGTAGGTAAAAAGGTAAAAGGCTTGAAACCCAAAAAGAAAAAGAAGTAAACTTATTTCACCTCTTCACGGAGGTGAATTAGTTGATGCTCATAAAGCTTTTCTAAATCATAAAAAATTATGTCACATTCGAAACAGGAAACCCATCCTTCTTCTTCCCAAAAATCTTTACAATAATATCTAGCCAATTCTGTGTCTACCAATTTATTTTTATTTATATAAAATAAACACTTGACAAATCCACAATGTCGTGTTATAATATAAGTATTAGTAAAAATTAGTCTCGGCCTCATCGTTCAGTCAGGTCTAGGACTCAGGATTGTCAATCCTGCAACATGGGTTCAAATCCCATTGAGGCCGCCACAGATAATTATAGGAAATTATGAAATACGATAGATTTAATTTAGAAGAAGAAATTCAAAATGTTTGGCAGACAAAAGATGATTTGAATGCTATAGCAGAAAGACATTATGATGATCCAGATGGTCCAATGTCAGCTGATGAACTTTCAAATGTTCTGATTGGGTTGAGTGAATTACATGAAACAAGAATGAAAAAACTATGGAGGGTTTTTGAAACAATGGTTCAGCAAAAAAATAGTTTTTTAACCGAAGAAGTTACTATGGGTGATGTATTAGATAAAATAGTAGATGATGCCGGAAAAGATGAGGAGTGGGATCGTTCTAAGGGTATACCCTTAACAGAAGAAGAAGCAAAAATTCATTACAACAGGAGACCAAATGAAAGCAATACTAGAATTTAATTTACCGGAAGATAAGGAGGAGTTTGAACTTGCATCGAAAGCAATGGATTGGGCACTTCTTGTTTTGCACATAGACCAGTTTATTCGAAACAAAATTAAATATGAACAAGACAGAGAAGAAGTATTACAACTTGTTCGAAATGAATTAAATTTTCAGATGGAAGAAAAAGGACTTACATTTCCATCATGAATGAATAAATACTTGAAAAAAGAAAGGTAAAATGAAAGCAGTCGTATTTAGTACAACAAAATGTGTTTGGTGTGATAGGGTAACATCTATGTTAAAGGATGCAAAAATAGAAGTAGACAAAATTGATATTACAGAAAGCCAAGATAATTTTAAACAAATGAAAGCCCACGCAGGAAAAAATGTAAATACTGTTCCTCAAGTGGTCATCGATGATAAATTTGTCGGTGGTTATACAGAGGTAGAACGATTTATAAACCACTTATAAAATGATTACAACTATAAATTTATTGATTGTCGGGGTATCTCTTTTTTCATATTTTGCGTTTACACATCCAGAACCTTGTCCTAGAAAATACATGGTTGTGAAAGACGCGGGAGGTGAATTAGCAATTTTAGCAGATATCCATCGATACTGTAAATTAGACTACGGTGGAAGATTCGTATTAAAAGATGAATACACGGAGTAAAGTAAAATGGAAGATGACAACGAAGAAAAGTTTGAAACTTGTATTAAATGTGGAAAATTAACAACCGTAGAGAAAACAGATAATGTTATATATCGTTCTGGATACATAGAAGGTGCAGGACAATTATGTTTCGAATGTTCTCAAACAAAGAAGTTACATAAGGACACAATAAATGGATAAAGCAATAACAACATACATTGCGGTACTCAAGGCCGAAATAGCACATTTGAAATCAAAACTTGAGCCAACTGAAATGGGACATATTCATACTACTATTTCTACTTTACAACATCGTGTAAAAGAATTAGAAAAAGGAACATAATATGTGGATAATCAAATATTGTAGTTCTTGAAACTATAGACCTCAAGCAGAAAGTCTTTCTGTTGAAATGAATAATGCAGGACTTACCACTACCTATGAAGAAGGTGACACGGGCCAATTTGAATTGTTTAAGGACAATGCCTCGTATATGAAAGAAGATGTCCGCGATGGTATACCTAAATTTTTTACTCTTGAAGATGTAGAACGTAGATTGGGTGGACTAGGAGAATACTAAGATTATAATGTTAAATTTGAAATCGTTTGTAGTGAATGGTGAATTGATCATCGACAAACCTCATTGGCATCAATTAAAAAATATCTATACTATACAAGAATTAAAAGATGCAATCTCAGATGCTATTGAGGGGTTAGATTTACCTCTTGTTGATATTACTGAAGAAGAAGCTAAACAAGACTTTTATGAGTTAGCGAAGTTTGATGCAAGAACTTTATTGACCAAAGATAGTCTTTATTCTAAAGCAGATTACAAATATGATTTATCACATTGGTATATAAAAAATAGTAATGTAGGAAGAAAATCATCTAATTACTTTCATCAATTCGCAAGATGGAAAGTACAGCACGCCAGACATACAAGCCCCTATCGTTCTTGGACGATTAAAAAATTCCATCAAACATTTTTGAATCCTCTATGGACATTAGATATGCCAGAGGTAAATAATAAACAAATGAGATTAGCCATTCAAATGAGAATGTATATGGCAGCTCAATATCCACCAGCAGTAGCAAAATCACTTTATAATTTATTTGAAGCAAAAGATGTTTTAGATTTTTCTATGGGGTGGGGTGATAGACTCGCTGGATTTCACGCCTCTAATGCAGAAAGTTATACAGGCATTGATCCTAACCAAGAGGTGTTTGATAATTATCCAAGACAAAATGAGCTTTATGAGACTTACAAGAAAACAGAATTTATAAAAGCTCCGGCAGAAGATGTAGATCTTAGCAAGAGAAAATTTGATATGGTGTATACTTCTCCACCATATTTTCATGTAGAAAGATATGCAGATGATGAAACCCAATCTTGGAAACGATATGGAAAAGATATTGATGATTGGTTAGGAAATTTCTTGTTTCCAACTTTAGAAAAATGTTGGAGTTCCTTAAAAGATGATGGAACGATGATTATCAATATTGCTGATGTGTATGCAAACGATAAAGGAAATAATAAAACTTATGTAAAGATTTGTGATCCCATGAATGATTTTATACAATCACTTCCACAATCTAAATATACTGGATGTATCGGATTAAAATTAAATCGTAGACCAGGCAGTAATAATGATAAACCAGAATCAAAAGGAAAACAGATTATTGAACCAATGTGGGTATGGAAAAAAGGAGATAGCAGAACATTGGATCAAATAATAGATGACACTTCCCCCCTCAATAAATTTTTTGTATAAAATGCAAATATTTGCGTTTATTTGCATTAAACACTTGACATTTACCCCCAAATCGTGGTATAATATAACTAGAGAATAAGAAAAGATTAAAGTTGAGGTAGAGCTCAAAGGTAGAGCAAACCCATGAATATGTCCTTTGTGGAATATATGGGGAACTAAATTCACTTGAGAGTGAATTGTCGGTGTGAGGTTCGATTCCTCACCCTCAACATATGGGGAGGCTGAGCACGTGGCGAGCCCAACTGACTGTAAATCAGCCGTCTGAGACTGTGAAGGTTCGACTCCTTCTCTCCCCACCAGATGTTGACGGTAGCTCAATTGGTAGAGCATTTGATTGTGATTCAAAAGGTCGTGAGTTCGATTCTCATCCGTCAACCCAAATGAAAAAGGGAAAATATGATTTGTACTAATTGTAAAACTACACATAGAAATGATTCTGGAATTGATGTTAGCAAGATGTTTAATTGTCCAAAAGGTACGGGTCACGTATGTTCTAATGAATGTAAAAAGGAACTGATAGAGAATTTAAAAGATGGATCACATTGGATAGGTATGAAATGTTATGAAAATAAAATCAACTAAACAATTCTGGTGGAGATTGAACCACCTCAAACGAAATGGTGGCGAGATAACTGTAACAGATAGAACGCCTGAAATGGATGTGAAAGAATTCAATCGAATTGAACTACTGGTAAACAAACGTGTTCGCTGGGAAATAGGTTCAGAAAGTATGGAAATTTGGAATGCCTGTGGATATAAGGACATTCCAACATTAGCCAAGGCATACGGAATAAAATGAAAAAAGTTTGTATAAACACTTGACTTCCTGACCCAGGTATGATAAAATGGTCCTGTAACAATGAGAAAGAAACTTTTTTAGAGAATAAAAATGGAAATGAAATTAGCCAATAAAGAATCAAAGTCAATTCTAGCGAAACTTCTCGCTTCAGAAAACTTGACTGTTGAACATGGTAAATTTAATACAGCATCATTTGACACAAAGAATCGCGTTCTCCGTCTTCCAATTTGGAAAGAGATGAACGGGAGTCTTTATGATTTACTGGTACTACACGAAGTTGGACACGCATTATTCACTCCTGAAGAGGGATTACATGATGCAAAAGATCATGGAAAAGGATTCAAATCCTTTCTTAATGTAGTTGAAGATGCACGAATTGAGAGAAAAATTAAAATTAAATATCCTGGTGGTCGAAGGTCATTTGTCAATGGTTATAACGATTTGATGAAGCGTGATTTTTTCGGTATTAAAAAGGAAGAAGTGGCCGGTTTGGGATTGATTGATAGAATTAATCTTCACTATAAAGTAGGTAGTCATTTGAATATTTCATTTTCTGGAGAAGAATCAGTCTTTATTGATAGAATTGATAAAGCCCAAACTTGGAAAGAAGTTGTCAAGATTTGTGAAGATCTTTATGAGTATGCAAAAGAAAATGAATCTGAAACCGATATGAGTGACCATGAATGGGAAGATGTAATGGTGGATGAAGATGAAGATTGGAATGAAAATTATGATCCTAGTGATTTTGAAAATTCTAATGAAGATAGCGAAGAAGGTGAATCTGGAGATGGTGCCGGTGAAGATGGCGAAGATGGCGAAGATGATTCAAAGGAAAAACGTGCAGGGAGTGAAGAATCTTCTGAAGAAGATGAAGATGAAACTGAAGAAGGAAAAGCCGGTGGGTCTGGAGAAGAAGGCGGTATGGATGGAAGGTTTGAGCCTGAATCAAAAACTGATAGCAACTTTCGAAATAATGAAATTGAATTAGTATCAGAAGAAGCAAAAGATTATGTATATTTGAATCTTCCTACCAAGATCGATATGAAAAATGTTGTTGTTAATTTTTCAGATGTATATGAGGAATATCGTGAAATGTATTCAAGTAGTACTGAACCAAGATATAGTAATGAGATAACCGGTGTAGAGATGTTGGATGCAGCAACAAAATTGTTCAAAGATTTTCGTAACAAGAATAAAAAAATTGTTGAATACCTCGCAAAAGAATTTGAAATGAAGAAAGCGGCAAAAGAACATGCAAGAACAGCAACCGCCAATTCTGGAATTCTTGATTCTGAAAGGCTCTATACATACAAATATAATGAACATATTTTTAAGAAATTGTCTATTACTCCTGATGGAAAAAATCATGGATTAGTGATGTTTGTCGATTGGTCTGGTTCAATGTCAAAAAATATGAAAGGGACTATTGACCAGTTGATGATTTTGGTTATGTTCTGTAAGAGAGTGAACATTCCTTTTGAAGTCTATGCCTTTAGTGATTCCTATACAAGATACAAAGATGATATAGATTGGACTGACAGTAATGGACATATATTGTCAACTAAAACTCCAGATTACGGAGATGTGGTTATTAATCGTTTCAATCTTTTGAACTTGTTTTCTTCAAGGATGAGAGCAAAAGAACTTCATGAGGCATATATTTTTATGACAGCAACAGCAAGTTATTATTCTAACGCCTATCGTTATTATGGAGAAGGAGTATATTTCAATATTCCAGATAGAATGAATCTTGGTGGAACGCCTTTGAATTCAACTCTGTTGGTATCATTTTCAATAATGAGAGAATTTCAAAAGAAGAATCAAGTTGATGTTATTAATAGTATTTTTCTTACTGATGGTGATTCTCATTCCTCAAATAACTATTGGACTGAGAATGGTACAAACGTTGAACATTTTGATGTAAGAAAGCAAAATGTGATTTTACGAGATCCAGTTTCTAAAAAAACAATGTTAGTTGACTCAAAACATGATTTTCGGCAAGCGTCATCTTTCACAGAAGCTTTGGTTAGATTTCAAAGAGATGTTTTTAATATTAATATTGTTAACTTTTTCTTGATTGATAGAATGAAAAAGTATGAAATGCAACATCATCTTGATAAGCAAAGAAAGTCTAGAGGTGAAACAGATACTATTCCAGAATGGGAAGAAGTACACAATGCAATGAAAGAATGGCGTAAAAACAAATATATGATCGCCCCTGAAATGATGGGATTTAATGAACAATATTTGGTTCAAGGTGGAAAAAGTTTGGAAGTTGAAGAGACTACTTTAGAAGTTGCAGAAGATGCAACTGTAGCACAAATGGCGAAAGCCTTTAAGAAGTTTTCTTCCGGAAAACTTGAGAAGAGAAAACTTTTGTCAAGATTCATTAATATGGTAGCGGCATGAAAAAAAGTGAAAAAAGTTTGTATAAACACTTGACTTCCTGACCAATTTACTGTATAATGGTACCTGAAGATGAAGAAACGTTCTTCATCAAATAAAACATACATTATGAGAGATGTGAAAATGACATATACTGAAAAACAGTTAAAGTTTCTTTCAGCGGCAATCGTCAAATATGGCGAAGGCGCAGTATTAGCAAAGAAAACTATTACTGAAATAGCAGAAGAGAATGGGTTGAAATTCCCATTTTGGTTGACTGACGCACGGCGAATGGGTGCCTTTACTAAGGTTAGTAAAGATACTTATCGTCTTCCTGCATTAAATGGTGGAGAAGGTGCATCAGTCGCAGATGTGGTTCCTGCTCCGGTAGTACAACCAGATCGTCCGGTAGATCCGGCTCCTGTGAAAACAAAAAAAGTAGAGAGTGATACTTTAGATATGAGTACATATTTTAATCCAGCAGAATTGATTCCTAAAAAAGATCCTTTGTTCGTGGCTCACGGACATTTTAGTGATTTGATTAAGGTTTTGAGTTCTAGAAAATTTTATCCAGTATTTGAAACTGGTGAATCTGGAACTGGTAAAACTTATATGACCGAACAAGCCTGTGCAAAACTCAAGAGAGAATTTATCAGGGTTAACATTACTGTTGAAACTGATGAAGATGATCTTTTGGGTCACTACGCATTGGTTGATGGTAATACAGTTTGGCAGGATGGTCCTGTGGTCATCGCAATGGAACGTGGTGCAGTTCTTCTCCTTGATGAGATTGACTTGGCATCCAACAAAGTGATGTGTCTACAACCTATACTTGAGGGTAAAGGTGTTTATTTGAAAAAGATAAACAGAATGGTTACACCAGCCGAGGGATTTTCGGTTGTCGCAACCGCCAATACTAAAGGAAAAGGTTCTGAAGATGGTAGATTTGTTTTTACCAATATCTTGAACGAAGCTTTCCTTGAAAGATTTCCTATCACAATGGAAGTTAATTATCCTTCAGCCCAAACCGAAAAGAAAATCGTGAACAAAGTTCTTGATTCTCTTGGAGTTCCTGATTCTGATTTCGCAGAGAAGTTGGTGAATTGGGCAAACGCCATTCGTAAGACTTTTTACGATGGTGGAATCGATGAAGTAATCGCAACTCGCCGATTGGTTCATATTTCAAACGCATTCGCAATTTTCGGTGATAGAATGAAATCAATCGAAATGTGTGTGAATCGTTTTGATGAAGATACGAAAACTTCTTTCTTGGATTTGTATTCCAAGATTGATGCCGGAGTTGATCTCGATGAAACTGAAGCTGAAGAAGCTCACAGACTTTTGGATGAAGAAAATTCCGATTATGAAGATTAATCTTAATAGGATAAATGATGAAAAAAATAAATGTTGAAACCCTAGTACCAGATACGTTCAAGTTTTTGGCTAGGGATATGGATGGTAAACTTTATGCCTTTGAAAACGAACCAAGTGTCGCAACCGATATTGCTTGTGATAATTGGGATGTTAAAGAAGGTAAATTTTTACAGATTACAAACCCAGTTTTTCTTTCAGCAGAAGGAATTACCCATACAGGAATTGATTCTGAATTGGGTGACTGGAGAGATTCTTTAATAGAGATAAACAATGAAAATGTGGCTTGAAGAGATCGCAACATTCGTATTGATGATGGGTATGTTATACCTTACAGCAGTAGTAATGTTTAGTCTATAAAAACTATGAACCAACAAAAACGAAGACGCCAAGAAGGCGCAATCGAACGCACAAAAGCATCTATTCTTGTATATGAAGAGAAGCTAAAATCTTGTGAAGATGATACCGAGAAAAAACGATTAAAGAAAAAAATTGAACGAGCTAAAACCACTATTGAAAATACAAAGATAAGATGAGTGAGTTTTCACAATTAAATTTATTTTCTTTTCCAATTTACAAAATTAGAATTGATCCTACTTCTTATGATAAAGAAAAAATAGTTGAGGATATAAAGTATAATAAAAATTTAAAAAAGAATGCTTGTACATACGTTAGTATATTTGGAAATGATTATAAAAAAAATAGTTTTGAAAAAGATTATGATGATATAACTTTTCGATTTGTAAATTTTGACAAACTTAACCGTGAATATACAAAAGTATTTAATAAATTTTTTGATGAAAAAGTATTTACAGAAAAACCTTTTAGATGGGAACTTGACATTAGAAGTTATTCAGCAATTCTTGAAGGTCAACGGATAGGCTCTCATAATCATTTAACAAAGGAGAGTTTTTCTACTTGTCATTATGTGAATTTTAAAAAAGAACATGTTTTTACACGGTTTAATAATCCAGCAAACTTTGCACCATTTACAAAACACTTGCAAGTGAGTACAATTAATTTTTTGGATTTAGGGGCTCCGGACAATTCTTATTTGTTAGAGGATTTTATAATGCCATGTCAAGAAGATGATATGATTATTTTTCCTTCAACATTAAATCATGAAGTTGTGGAACAAGGACCGACAAAAGAACCAAGAATAACAATATCAACAAACATTGAAATCAAATGAATAATTTAACCTATCTTTGGAGTGATGGAATGGTAGATAGTATAGCCAAAAAGGTTGCAGAAGAACCTATGGAAAATGTAGATGATCTCCCTCAACATGTGATTGATGAGGAACGTGGAGATGCAATTAGACAATGGAGAAAAGAACAAGCCCAAATGGAAATGTTCGATGATCCCTATTTAAATTGGAGTGGATTAAGATGAAAAAAACAACGATTGAAATCCTTGAAGAAGGTGAATTTATTTTTGGTTCCCCTACTGTGGGCAAATACATGGTACGAAGATTCGAAGATGAAGTAGAAATGGGTGGTGGTTTTTTCAAGACAAAGAAAGAAGCATTGCAGCACGCCAGGGAATATAAAAAAGATAAATCTTAAACTTATATATATTAATGATATGAAAATTAATGAATTTATACAGAAGTATAGAACAGTCACAAAACTTGTGCCAGGCATGACAAGTTCTCGCACTCCTAAAGTAGTTTGTAATGATGGATTTAAAATGTCTGTTCAAGCAGGACAATCTTTGTATAGTGAGCCACGAGATGTGGCAGATAGTTATGAACGAGCTGAAGTCGGTTTTCCGTCTACAGAAGAAACATTGCTTACATCCTACGCAGAAGATGAAGAAAATCTTTGTGGTACGGTTTATGGATATGTGCCGTGTTCAATTATTGATGAAGTGATTGAGAAGCATGGTGGAATAGATGAATCTAAAATAGATTTGTTAGGTAAATGACTCTAAAGCCAGGTCAGAGGGACGGACTCTGCACTTGAGTGCGAGTAAGAGCTCTACTTAAATGAAGTTAAGATGCCTATACAATAAGCCCAGAGGTACGTGCCACGGGTGAGGATAGGATAGTTTAAGCTCTACCTAACATTAACATTTTTATAATAATTTTATAATAGGAAAGTGAAATGAAAATTTCAATTGATATTAAAGAACTAAGAGAAAAGAAAATATTTATCGGTACTCCAATGTATGGCGGGCAATGTCATGGAATGTACACTAAAGCATGTTGTGATTTAGCAACTACCGCCACAAAATATGGAATGGATATAAAGTTCTTTTATCTTTTTAATGAAAGTTTAATTACAAGAGCAAGAAATTATTTGGTAGATGAATTTCTACGTTCCCCTTATACCCACCTGATGTTCATTGATTCGGACATCAATTTTAATCCTCAAGATGTATTAGCACTCGCTTCCCTTGTTGGAAAAGATAAACCAATTATTGGCGGACCTTATCCCAAAAAATGTATTGCTTGGGAAAAAGTTCGTAATGCTGTTGATGCGGGATTAGCAGATGAAGACCCTACAATATTAGAAAAATTTACAGGAGATTTTGTATTTAATCCAACAGCAGGTACAACTCAAATTAAAATTGATGAACCAACTGAAGTATTAGAAGTGGGTACAGGTTTTGTTATAATCGCCCGTGAAGTCTTTGAAGCATTTAGAGAAGAGTATCCCCAATTTTCCTACAAACCAGATCATAATCGTTCAGAACATTTTGATGGCAAACGATACATTCATGCCTTCTTTGATACAGTAATTGATAATGAATTATATGCAGGAAAAGGCGCAAGTGGTTCAGATCGTTATTTGTCTGAAGATTATATGTTTTGTCAATTCGCAAGAAAGATAGGATTTACAACTTGGTTGTGCCCCTGGATGGAAGTGAATCATGTTGGTACTTATGTTTTCAATGGTACATTAAAAGATTTGGGTAAATTGGAATATGCATCACATGGAGTAGATATACAAGAAAGACCATTGAAAGAAGAACGAAAACAAAATCGACAAGAACGGAGAGCAGCAGAACGAGCTGACAAAAAGAAGGGGAAGGTGAAACTTACTACACCCACAAAATAACTTGACAAATCAACAATACATGATATAATAAGATATACAATTAATACAAATCATACAAGGAATACGATGAAGTTAACAGCAGAAACACTCGCGATACTCAAAAACTACGCAACAATAAATCAAAACATACAATTCAAACAGGGTAAATCACTATCAACAATTTCACCTCAAAAAAATATTCTAACAAGTGCAGAAATTAGTGAAGACATTCCTAGCACATTTGCTATCTATGATCTTAACAAATTGTTAGGTGCACTTAGTCTTTTTGAAAAGTCTCCTGAATTAAATGTTGGTGAAAATAAATTGAATATTCGTAGTAACGAATATGAACTAGATTATGTTTATGGAGATCCAGCCATGTTAGTCTTACCTCCAGAGAAAAAACTTGATTTTCCTGAACCGGAAATCAATTTCAAAATGTCGAAAGACGCATACGATTCTTGTCTGAAGGCGGCACAAGTTTTATCGTTACCAGAATTAGTTGTACATGGTGATGAAAGTAAAATATTTTTGGTAGCTACTGATACCAATAATAATTCTTCTGATGAATTTCGAAGAGAAGTTGGAACTACTACATTAGATTTTCAAATGGTTTTCAAAATTGAGAACATGAAACTTTTGAGTGGTGGATACCAAGTTGGAATTTCATCCAAAGGGATTGCACATTTCGCACACGAACATTCCAAATTACAATATTGGATCGCAACAGAACAAAATTCAAACTATAACGGATAATCATGGAAAACTTTTTATGGGTAGAAGAGTTTCGCCCTAAAAGAGTGGCGGACTGCGTTCTATTAGAACCAACCAAAGAAGTCTTTCAAGGTTTTGTTAATGATGGTAAAATTCCTAATTTACTTTTGTCTGGTGGAGCCGGTGTAGGTAAGACCACAATAGCTCGTGCTATGTGTGATGAAATAGGTTTGGATTATTTAATGATAAATGGTTCAAATGAGGGAAGAAATATAGATACAGTTAGAACACTTCTACAGCAATATTGTAGTTCAGTCTCAATGACTGGTGGAAGAAAAGTTGTCATAGTCGATGAGGCAGATTACATGAATGCTGAATCGGTTCAACCAGCACTAAGGGGGTTCATTGAAAAATTTAGCAGTAATGTTAGTTTTATCTTTACTTGTAATTTTCGTAATCGGATCATTGATCCTATCCATTCACGTTGCTCTGTAATAGAATTTGTAATTCCAAGAGCAGAGAAACCGAAACTTGGTCAAGAATGTTTAGTAAGAGTCAAAGAAATTTTGACAGAGAAGGGAATCAAGTTTGATGAAAAGGTTCTTGTTGAATTAGTTTTGAAACACTTTCCAGATATGAGGAGAGTAATAAACGAACTTCAAAGATATGCAGCAGGTGGAATTATCGATGCCGGTATCTTGGCACAGATTGGTGAAATCAATCTTCTTGAATTGATGAGGGCATTAAAAGAAAAACATTTTTCTGAAGTACGTAAATGGGTTACTCAAAATGTCGATAATGATCCGGTAAGGATTTTTCGAAAGATTTATGATGGAATACATGAACATCTCAAGGATACTTCAATCCCCCAAGCTGTTCTTATTATTGCGGAATATCAATACAAGTCTGCGTTTGTCGCAGACCAAGAAATTAACCTAGTCGCCTGTCTCACAGAGATGATGGTAGATTGCGAATTCAAATGAACGAAGAATTATTAAAAATTTATGAAGATAATGTAAATGAATATGGGTTGCCAGTATTCGATTTATTTACTTGGCAAAACTTAAATACGAAGTATGTCGATACAGATACTTCTTTGCCCATGTCCAAACGGGCGAAAGTCATGATCGATACTTTGATTCATTTCTTTGAAAAACACCACCCCAAATTTCCATTCAGGGAATTTGATATGCACGAAGTTAGACAAAGCTTTTATAAATTGTGCAATCTCAATCTAAAAGATAATATTTTCCCAAAAGAAAAGTGTAAAACAGTCCATGAAAAATATGATGACTATGTTGGCAATTTTCCAGAATGGGGAATAGGAATTTTAAATTTTAGTGCAATTTTTAATACCATTTCTGATGCGTTCATGAATCGTGAACGAATGAAATGTAGTTATGATCGTTCACCAAGTCCAATTACAATGTGGAATGATCAAACAGATTTAAAACAAATACTTTCACCGATATGGAGACTTCATCCAGATTGTGGAATGCCTCTCAAGAATAATTTGTACATTGAAGGTGTTCGAGTTGGAGCATATTTTGCGACACAATTCAAACCATCAGTAGCTAAAGCTTTTTATGATTTTACTAAATCTAAAAAAGTACTCGATACAAGTTCAGGTTGGGGTGATCGTATGACAGGATTTTTTGCTTCTAATGCCGATGAATATTATGGAATGGACCCGAATGGTGATCTCCATGAAAATTATCACAAGATGGCAGTTCAGTATGAAAATTGGTTAGGAGAAGAAAAACCTAAATCAGAATTTGGTGAGAATTGGTTTTCAGTTGAAGGAAAAAAGAAAGTAAAAATTTATAGATCGCCTGCTGAAGACTTGCCGTGGGATGAAATTCCTAATGACATTGATATCATGTTTAGTTCTCCACCATACTTTGCTACTGAACGATATGCAGAGGGTAGTAAGTTTGAAGGTGATCAATCATGGAGTAGATATAATTCTTATGAAGAGTGGAGAGATGGATTCTATCTTCCTGTAATGAAAAAAGCATTTGATAAATTAAGTCCAGGCGGATGGTTAATGGTTAATATTATGGACCCGAAAGTCAAAGGTAAACGCCATAAGTCTTGTGATGATTTAGTAAATGATCTTAAAGAATATTTCAAAGGGCAAATTGGAATGAGAATTATGGCTCGCCCGAAAAGCATAAAATCTTTTGAGGGAGATACACATGAAGAAAGAAAAGCAAAATACGATGAATGGCAAGCAAAGTGGTTTGTCGAATCTGTTTGGTGTTTTCAAAAACCTGGCGGAGAAGATGTTGATTTATTTGCTCCTTTTAAAGATTCTACTTTGGGGGGTATGGGACCGGCCGTGGTTCAAGAACCAATCAAAAAGAAAAAGTTCTCAGAAACATCTAAAGAAAAAACTACATTAGATGGGTTTTTCGAATGAGTACTCCTCAGAATAACGCAAGAAGAAAAAGAACAAAAGACAGAAGAATTCATTGGCTTCACAAATACAAGTGTGCGAAAGGTTGTGAAATATGTGGATATAATGAGAATGGTTATGCATTAGTTTTTGATCATATAAATCCTTTAGAAAAGAATCATTATTGCGTAGGTCAGGGAAAGGGTGGATCAGGAATGAATGGATTGGTTAAAAGAATTGCTCATGTTAAAAAAGAAAAAAATAGACAATACATAAGAGAATTATTTCAAGAGATTAGAAAGTGTAAGATTTTGTGTATGAATTGCCATACTATAGAAACTATTGAATCTGGTCAATCAGAAAGAGGTTTGGAAATTTTCCGACTCAGAAATAATCCTGAAGTATACGAAGAAATGCAAGAAAGACTACGTACAAGAGATGGATTTTTCATGAAAAACGGAACACGACAGTTACAACAAGCTACTACTACTAGTAACGCGTCATTAGCGGGGTTCTTTGATTAATGAAATTACACCAATTGAAACTTATACTGTAGAAGGTAAACAAGTTCATGTAAAACGTGATGACTTAATGGGCGATGGTACAGTACATCCGCCGTGGGGTAAATTGACTGCTCTCAAGAATGTACTGACTACTATAAAACCATCAAAGCCTTTAATACATCTTTCTGTTTATGGTTCGTGGTCTGGATGGGCACTCGCTGAAGTGTCAAAAGAATTAGATTATGAATTTATTATGGCCTATCCTGATTCCAAAAAATTCCCACAACATATCCTAGAAAAATCTGAAAACGTTCTTCCTATTAAACCTAATATGATGAATGTAATGTACAACAAAGTTGGTCAGATAGCAAGGGAAAAGAATTACATTAGACTTCCGTATGCGTTTGATCACGATGCCTATATAGCAACGCAAAGACAAAGATTAAGAGAAGTTAAGAAGGAATTAGACTTTGATCATTTAGTCGTTTCTTCTGGTTCTGGTGTTACTTGTTTAGGTTTGATGTTAGAACATGAGCCATGGGCGTCCTTGCTTGATCCAAGAAACACAAGAACATTTCATACAGTAAATGTATCTGGTGAAGACACAATTAAAAAGAAATTTCTCAAGCATCAAATACAACCATCAGAACAAATTGAAATAGTCAAGAGTGAATTTGAGTTCGATGATATGATGGAATCGTATGAAACACCATTTCCTTGTAATGAATTTTGGGATAAGAAGGCGTGGTATTGGTTAGAAAAAAATATACAAAAATTTGAAGGTGAAATTTTATTTTGGAATCTAGGAGGTAACTGGTGAGCAAGGTTGTATTAAAAGACAAGAAAGACATGAATGATTTATTTCATTATGAACCATACTTTAAAGAGTGGGATGAAATAAGAGATAATAAACTTGAATGGGAAGATTATAAAATCATGGGTTCTCAAGATGAAATTGAACGTGATCTTGAAACAGAAGTACTGAGTGTAAAGTTTTCCAAGATAGGACAAAAAACATTTGATGCATATCCAAATCTAAAATGGATTCAATGTAGAGCACATGGATCGGATAATATCAATTTAGAATTAGCAGAGAAACGTAGAGTAGGGGTTGTTTGTCTAGACCCAGATACATTCAATGTAGCAAAATGGATTGATCGATGGAAAAAAGGTACAAACGTTTTATTATTAGGAGCAGGTAAAATTGGTAAAGCTATTAATACCTTTGATTATAATGTAACAGAAGTGAATTCCATAACCGATTACAATACAATTTATCCATATATGGAGAGTTTTGATACAATAATTGTTGCTTCATCACCTACAGATACACCAATTTTGGATAAAGCATTGTTAGAAAAATTTAGTGGAAATATTATTTCTATATCAAGACCTGCTTGTATAGATAATGAGGCGTTACTTGAAGCTGTGAATGATGGTAGAATAACAAATGCTCAAATGGATATGTTAGATCCTAAAGGAAGAGATGAGCTAGTAGCAACGAAAAAAGTAACGTATCATGGACATAAGGCGTGGGAAGCATATGGTATTACACAATATGATGAACGATACTTTAGTATGGTGTTTGGTGAAATTCATTGGTTGTTGAGGAATGATCCTAAGTATGAGCCACCTGTTAGAAATAGTAGAGTAGTTTTGGAAAGAAAATCAAATGCGTTGTTTGGAGACTGAAGAGTTCCCATATTATCCTACTGATAATGTTTGGAGAAGAGAAGAATTCAAAAAATTTATTCAGTATCAAGGAAATTTGTGGGATGGTAAAACAATAAAACAAACAATGCACGGTCTTGCTTTGTTGTGGTCTTATATGCCTCATGCTTTTGATGTTAAATGTGGTAACATGAATACTCCTCTACAAACTTTTTTCAATGATAAGGGGAGAATCGAAACGAAAATGAAACAACTTGGCCATGTAGACTCGCCCTCTGGTTTAAGAAAAGTTTTGAAAGTTATGTCTGGCTCTCAAGGAGTTAGTAATTTTAGACCAACTGCCGCACAAGCAATATATGAAAAGTTTTTACCTGATGGTGGTACTACATGGGATATGTCCGGAGGTTATGGTGGAAGATTGTTAGGTGCAATAAAAACACATATAAATTATATTGCTACTGAACCATCAAAAGAAACATTTAATGGATTGAATCAAATTGCAAAGGATTGGGGCAATCAATCAAATCTTTTTGGAACTACTCAACGTTTAGAAATAGTTCAAAGTGGAAGTGAAGATTATGTCCCCGAAAAAGAATCTTTAGATTTATGTTTCACTTCACCACCATACTTTGATACAGAAAAATATTCTGATGAGGATACCCAGAGTTATAAAAAGTTTCCTAATAAAGCAGATTGGTTAGAGGGATTTTTACGTAAGACAGTACAAAACTGCGCATATGGCTTAAAACCAAGACGCTATTTGGCAATCAATATAGCTAATGTTAGTTCATTTGATAATTTAGAAGGTGAATGTGCAAATATAGTTCTATCTGAAGAATTTGAATATATGGAAACGTTTCAACTTACCTTATCAAAAATGCCTGGCAAGAATATAAAATCCGATAGTTTTAAATATGAGCCCGTGTTTCTTTTTAGGAAAAAATAATGTGTGGATTTGTAATAGGGAATATTTTTACATCTGAAAAACAATTTACCGATGCCTTAAAGCTTATAGATCATCGTGGTACAGATAGTAAAGGAATTAACTACAGTATTGAAACTGATACTTGGTTAGGACACAACAGACTTTCTATTCAGGGTTTGACTGAAGAATCACAGCAACCTATGTTCAAATGGCCATATATTTTAGTCTATAATGGTGAACTGTGGCGAAGTATGGATAGTCATAAATCTAAATTTGATTTACATACAGGAAGTGATACAGAATTGTTATTGAACATGTTTCATTTAGACCAAGAAGATTGTATCAAAAATCTTGATGGTATGTTTGGATTTGCAGTCTTGGATGAAGAAAAAAAGAAACTAACTTTTGCTAGAGATTTCATAGGGAGAATTCCTTTATATTTTTTTAAGAAGGGAAAACAAATTGTAGTTGCAAGTGAATTAAAAACAATTACAAAATCCTTGAATATCAATGCCTCCGATGTTGTATTAGTAGATCCTGGCTGTTACTATGAATTTGATTATGTGACAGGGGAACTAGTGAAAACAAAATTTTACGAGTTTCCTGCTATGACAGATATTGAAGACATGAAAGAAGAAGAAGTAATCGATGGTATTAGAGATTTGTTGACTGAGGGTGTACACAATGAATTAATTTCAGATGTGCCGGTGTGTACAATTTTGTCTGGCGGTGTAGATTCAACTATCGTTACTTATCTACTTAAACAACAAATTCCAGACCTACAGGCTTTTGTAGTGAGTGTCGGTGATACTGGTAAGAAAGATGATTTGTATTATGCCCGAATGGCAAGTAAAGAAATAGGTGTTCCACTTCATGAAGTAATTATTGATGAGGAATGGGTCAATGACAATATGAGTGAGGCGGTCTATGCAGTCGAAGATTATACGTGGACACAAGTTTCTCCGGCGGTTGCCCAATTAGCACTTTCCAAACGAATTCGTGATGAAGGATTCAAAGTTGTTTTTGGTGGAGAGGGGAGCGATGAATTGTTTGCATCTTATGGTCATGTATTTGCATGGAACTATAAGGACAAAGACTACATCAAAGAACGTTATAAGCTGGTAGTAAATCTCCACAAAAACAATTTAATACGTACCAATAAAGCAATGATGTATGGTGGAACTGTTGAGTTAAGGACACCATTTCTTCACAAAGATTTGGTCGAGTTTTGTTTGAGGATTCCACCAAAATATAAAGAAGACGGCCCGATGTGGAAACCGATGTTGAGAAAAGCATTTGCCGGAAAGATTTCAAATGAACTTTTGTTTAGACCCAAAAAAACCTTCCAAGATGGTTGTCATACCATCTACCTCAAGAATCACAAAGAACGAATTAAAGAATCGTATTTGTCACATTATGAACAAAGAAATCCTTTAGAGAGTTTTTTAGCACAATAAGGTGGGGGTCCCAGATAGGGGTTCTGGCCCTTAGACCTCTACCTTTTTACTTTTTAAGTTACATTTTTAATATTATGTTAACTTGGTATCTTATTGTTATTGTTACATAATTAAAAACGTACTTGTAAATATTTTTTATTTTTGTAAATTTCCTGTTTTTGACCTATAACATACTGATATTATTTTAAAATAATAATTCTATAAACACTTGACTTTCAGCCCGGAATAGCTTAAAATATAAGTGTAGTTTAAAAAGAGATGGGGATGTACCCAATTTTCTATTAGACTTTTCCCAAACGAGAAATGATTATGAATGATTATGAAAAAGTGCAGATAGAGATAAACGAATCCGTAACCTCTGATAATTTCAAAGAACATCTACGAAAAAATTATCATAATTCCTATGAAGAATATGAATCTGATACTAGACATATTGATTTAGATGTTTACTATGAAAAGAACTCAATACCCCTTAGTGAACTCATCCCAAAGGATATGTCCATCAAGGAGTATTTCGGAAAGGAACAGAGACTCCTGAGAGGTGAAAACATCAGTTACGTGAAGTTCGATAAAGATGGATATCAATGATTAAAGAAATTACAATAGGTGAAGAGACAATAGAAATTGATTTGGAAGGAGCACCACTATGGAAGGTGTGGCTCCTCCACATTGTTCTGCTTGTTCGTTTCGGAAAACTCTTGAGAGAACAAAAATAAATGCAAAAAGTTTGTATAAACACTTGACTTCCTGACCCAGTAGTGTTATAATGGTCCTGTAACAATAAAGAAGGGGAATAATCCCATAACTTAAATGAGAGAACATTATGAGTATTCACACAGCGTACAAGGCCGGAGCGATGAGCCGAAAACGAACCGTGTTTGAGTTTAGAGCAGGTCGAAAACGTGTCGTTAAATCCGTTGAAACTGTAGAAGAAGCTAACAAATTGATGCGTAAAATGATTAAAATTCGCAACGAGAATTCCCTATGGGAAAATATTGATGTGAAAACCGGTCATCTTCGTGCAGTTGATGAATTGGAAAAAGTCATGGGTGCCATCTTTGATGTGTATGAAACCATGTCTATCTATGTAAATGGTAAATCAGTAAGGAAAATTTGGAAAAGGGGGTTTTAATATGAATTATCCAACAGCAGATACAGGACACATCTATCCTGAAATGTCCAAATACATTGATTCAAACGGGTTTACGTTTGATCATAAAGAAGAAATAACTACTGAAGAGTTTGAAGAGGCTCTTACTGAAAAAATGCATTTGGTAGCACATTGTGTTTTTAATGAAAAAGAATCTTTCCCTAACTCAAATAGAGAGTTTATTAATGGAGAAGAGTTTGAAGGTAAACTGGTTGATTATTTAAAAGATTCTCCTTATTGGGAAGATGAGGGCGCGGAATGGGTATATTGTATTGCATATGATGGCCACATTGTCAAAATTGGTATGTCTCTTTCAAGTCTTAAAAAGCGATTTGCTTCATATTCGTGTGGAACTAGAAAGGCTATGAAGAAAGGTTCTTGTTCTACTACTAACTATGTTATTACAGAATCTAATTATCATGGTATTACAGAAGGTATGAAGGTAGAAATATATGGTATTCGTATTGAGAAAAAATATGTGACTGAAGAAGGATTCGGGGGGAGAACACGGACAATCGAATATAACAGAGGAAGAGGATATGAAGAGTGGGTTACTGACATATTCGTTGAAACTACTGGACATATCCCCATCTTGTGTGTTCAAAAAGGAAATTCAACTAAATGAAGGAAGAAAATATTAGTAGGGATTTAGATAAATTTTATACACATCCAGAAATTTCTAAAAGGTTTGTTGAAAATATTAAATCACATGTATCATTTGATGACATGGATATTATACTTGAACCTTCTGCTGGATGTGGTAATATATCAAAGTGCTTACCGGAGGATGCTGTATCTATAGATTTGGTTCCAGAAGGTGATGGTATTATTAAACAGGATTTTTTTGATTATTTTCCTGTTGGTCTTGAACCATACGATGAAGAGAATTTATTTCACAAAAACTATAAGAAAATATTAACGATTGGAAATCCACCTTTTGGTAGAGGATATTTAAATCCTTTGGCTGTAAAGTTTTTTAATCATGCAGCAAAGTTTAGTGAGTATATTGCTTTTATCGTACCATTAAAATGGACTTCTAGTTGGAAACTTCATAGACAATTGGATGTAAATTTTTCATGTGTTTATAGTGAACACTTACCTAAAGATAGTTTTTTACTTAATGGAAAACCACATCATGTTAAATGTTGTCAACAACTCTGGAAAAGAGGAAATCATGAACCTAACCTTAGAATACTAGAAAGACCAAAAACTGTCCATGAAGATTTTGATTTATTTCTCACTTGTGATAATGTAAAGAAAAGAGTATCGGTAAGAAAACAAATTAAAAAGAATGAATATTGGGACTTCGGCCTTAAGTATTGGGGAAAAATTGGAGTATGTGAACTAAATGAAATTGAAGAAAATACTACTACCCACTTTCTTATTAAAGCATATCAACCTTTTGTTAGAAAAATATTTGAAAATATAGAATGGAAAAAGTATACCCATAATATGGGAGCTGAAAATATTGGTGGAAAATCAAATTTGATACGTGCATATGAGGAAACAAAATATAATCTATTAATTCAACAATGGTTGGAATTACCATAGCATAAATATTTCATGGACAAAGAAGAAGCACGAAATATTTCACAGTTATTCATAGATTATGATGGAGAAGTCCAGATTAATCCATTCGCAAAAGTCCATTGGGGGAAGATTAACCATCATGCTCTCAATGGAAGTTTATATGTTGACAATGATAAAAACTATGGTATAATAGGGGATACATCTAAAACTAATAGATC
>Ga0310121_10000289_pt1 | contig 55315 bp, 49 predicted proteins | sample CB27_Tmax_986_MG_FD_203504 | JGI IMG/M metagenome (GOLD analysis project Ga0310121, IMG submission 203504) | Marine microbial communities from Western Arctic Ocean, Canada - CB27_Tmax_986 | ecosystem: Environmental > Aquatic > Marine > Oceanic | place: Canada: Western Arctic Ocean | collected... | reverse complement strand
TTGTAGGTGTGGTCATCACCCCGCTGCCTTTCCTTCGCGGCAGGTTGTGACGCCAGATACTCACGGGCACGCTGCATCCGGGTCTCACGGGTGAATTGGTGAGAGACCGACTCTCTCGCGGGTGGGGTGTCCGGCACCGGACGCAGGCATGCTTGCAGGCTGTCCAGCGAATAGCGTCGAGCTACGTCGAGGGTCTCGACCACGACGAGCCGCGGTGGTTCGTATTTGTAGTTGAATGTGTCGGGAAGGCGGAGGATGCGTGCCGGCTCTGCTGATGCGAGGTCGGCACCAAGGGCCTCGGCCAAGCCGCGGAGGAGGTGCTTGGCATACCGCGCACCACCATTCTCAAGGTTTAGCGGCTCGGTCAAGAACCAGTAGAGATGGAGACCGCCACCAGAAGCGACCGCACTGCTCGGGCCCAGCGGAAAGTGCTCCAACTTCGCCCGCGCATCGGCTTCGGAGGGGAACTCCTTGAAGTCGATGTCAGCAAACAATGCGTGAAGTCCCAGACAGTCCTTGAGCTGGCCTCCTTTACCGTTTGCCCGGGTCGCTACGCCGACATAGATGTCACGCTCCGGAAACCTGTCGACAAACTCATCAACTCGGCCCAGATCGGTAGCGCTCACTTTTGTCGTGGATGGATGCGTCTCTTCGCACAAGGCCCGTAGCTCCAGGTAACCGCTGGGGTGCAATGCGTGAAGTAATTCATTCCGCCGCGTGACCCTCTCTTGGTCGCCGGGGATCATGACCGCGCACCCGGGCCTGCGTCACCGGCCTCAGCCTCTTGGTCTCCCCCGACACTCGCCTCTAACCGAGACGCGATCCACAACTCGACGTCGGCTTCCCGCCAGGCCACACAGCCTGGCGAGATCCGAACGGGGTCGGGAAACTGTCCACGACGGCGCTGCCGCCAAATCGTCGTCGCGGACAGCCCGACGCGAGCGGCAACCACCGGAAGCCGAAGCAATCTCGATGAACGGAAAGACTCTGACGGGGATGTGGAGGTCGGTGTGGAATCTGACATCGGGCGGAGCTCCTCAGAAAAACAGGTTTCTGATGAGCCGCCCCGCGGCATCGCCATCCCACCTCCCCGAGGCAGGTGACGACCGCAACTTAGATCAGACGATGGGAGTTTAGCTCCCCCCGGGAGCTCCTTTTGTGTGCCTCCCCGAAGCACCCGCCGACATCGTCCCTCGTTGCGTGACGCATGCGTTCGCACGCGGTTCCATCAAGGTAGCGTAGTCTGGTTACGAGAGTCAAACCCCAAATCATCAGAGCCGTTATTGGCCGCTCCTGACCAGGCTGAGGACTCGTCGCGGTGTTACCCATGTGTTACCCAAACGAAAAAAGCCCAACCGACAAAGTCGATTGAGCCCTATTTTTATTGGTCGGGATGACTGGATTTGAACCAGCGACCCCCTGACCCCCAGTCAGGTGCGCTACCAGACTGCGCCACATCCCGATTCGAACGACCTGTCGAAATCCTAACTGCTCACATCCGTCCGCATCCCGTCCGGCGGACGTTGCTGTCCCTATGCTACGCCCGCTTCCGACGCAACTTCCCGCTGGTCTTCGCCGCTCTCCGAACACGCGTGGTTTTCCGTGAATGCGGAGAGGAAGTCGGCCCTGCGGATGCATCGTCACTGTCTAAGCTGGCCTCGGCGGCCTTCCCGCCGTCGCCGTTGCCAGCGTCCGACAACATCGCGAGAATGGACCGCAGACCAGTTTTCACGTCTTCGACTCGTGCCCGCACATCCGCGTCGAGCAGCTCCGCCAGCGACGGTTGCTCGGCCTGGTCCTCCGCCGGCACCTCCTTCAAGATCTTCCGGCGGGCCGCGCCAAGCGTCAGCCCATCGACGAAGAGCAACTCCTTGATTCGCAAGATCTTGTTCACGTCTACCTGGCGGTAGACACGACTCCGGCTACCCTCTGGCAACATGCCAAGGTCCAGGAACTCCGCCTCCCAGGAACGGAGGACGTAAGGTTGTAACTTGGTCAGAGCGCAGACTTCAGCGGCCTTGTATACGGACCTCTTCGGTGTCTTGGCGGGTTTCGTCATCGCCGAGGTTCGATCCATATCAGTATACACCGCACGCCCACCTCAGCGCCCTCGTACCTTCAGCCTGATCGGGGTTCCCTTGAACCCGAATGCGTCCCGCAGCTGGTTCTGGATGAACCGCTCATACGAAAAATGCAACCGGGCCCCGCGGCTCGTGAACAGCGTGAAGATCGGCGGCGCGACGCCGGTCTGGACGGCGTAGCGGATGCGGACCGAGCCCCGGCTCGCGCCCGAGGGGGTGTGAGCCATCGTGGCACACCGAAGAACCCGGTTCAGTTCGCTGGTCGTCACCTGCCGCCGCCGCGCCTCGGCAACATCGTCGATCAGCGTCAGCAACCGTCCGGTGCGTTCGCCAGTCAACGCGGACAGGTGCACCATCGGTGCAAAGTCGGCGAACTTCAGCGCGTCACGAAGCCGAAAATCAAACTCCTTCGCAAAGTCGGGACCGCCGTCCTTCACGAGATCCCACTTATTTACCGCGATCACCACCCCGCATCCGGCGGTCTCCGCCTCGCCCGCGATCGACGCGTCCCGACTGCCCACGCCCGCCGCCGCATCCACGACCAGGACTACCACGTCGGCCTGCTCCATCGCATGCCGGGCCCGTACGACGCTCACCGCTTCGATCCGACCGCTCCTGGCCACCCGGCCTGGGCGGCGCATCCCCGCCGTGTCGACGATGCGAAACTGCCGCCGATGCCACCGCACTACCTCGTCGATCGCGTCCCTCGTGGTGCCTGGTATCGGGCTGACCATCACGCGATCCTCACGCAGAAGCCGGTTCACAAGCGACGACTTCCCGACGTTCTGGCGTCCCACCACCGCAATACCAGTTTCCATCAGCCCCTCCGGAGGCTCCGCTGGCGCCGCTCCGTCCGGCGCGGCCGGTAACCGCGCGACCACCTCGTCGAGCAGATCCCCGATGCCCTGACCATGTTCCGCCGCAATCTCAACGACCGGCTCGAAGCCGAACCGGTGAAACTCCGGCACACGGTCACGCGCCCGATGGTCATCCATTTTATTAATGGCTAATACGACCGGTACGCCGTACACGCGAAGCTCCCTCGCCACCTCGTCGTCGGCTGACACTGGGCCCTCGCGCCCATCCACCACAAACACGACCAAATCGACGGACCCAGCGGCCCGCCGCCCCCGATCGGCGACCGCCTGTCGCATCGGGTCCTCGCTAGCTCCGACGACCCCTCCCGTATCGACCAGTGTGAAAACCCGCTGCTGCCACTCGACGGGGCGAGCGAGTATGTCCCGTGTTGTCCCCGCCACCGCCGTGACGATCGCCCGGCGCGTGCCGGTCAGTCGATTAAAGAGCGTGGACTTGCCCACGTTGGGTCGTCCCACGAGGGCGACCCGTCCGAAAGAGACCGTCTGACTGGATGGCATGGGGTAGGCCGGACCACTTCCTGGCGTTGATGTCTTGACAGCCGTAAGTGCCAGTATCTATGATGCTTACACAAGTCCGGAGCTGAATCTCATGATCAAGGTCGACATCGTCAGCGAAGTGTCCAAGCTCGCGTACATCACCAAGGTGAAGGCCGAAGTCGCGGTCGACGCCGTGTTCGACGCAATGCGGATGTCGATGCAGCGGGGCGAACGCATTGAGTTACGCGGGTTCGGCGTGTTCCAGGTCAAGCCTCGCAAACGGGGTATCGGTCGCAACCCGCGTACGGGCAAAGAGGTCCGGATCCCTCCTGGTCGCACCATCCGCTTCAAGCCAGGCAAGGACCTCCAGGACATCGGACGGTAGTCCAAGATATCGACGCAAGCCTCCGCCGGACGGCGGGGCCGTGACACACGGTCATCCTCATTGGAACATCGTAGCGCCCCTCTTCCACCGCCGCCGCCCCCCTACACCCCAGAAGCACGTCCGGACATTCCGCTGACGCTGCCCGCCTTTGACCAGCCGTTGGCCCCGGCGCCCCGGCGCGGGCGCCCATGGATCAATCTCGTGCTGTTCCTCGCCACCATCGCCAGCACCATGCTATTCGGAGCGCTCCACTACGAGGGATTCGCCTCCGATTTCGAGACGAGTTCCCAGGCGCCTCTCGTGCTCTGGCGGGGAATCTGGTACAGCGGAACGATCCTTGCCATTCTCGGTGCCCACGAACTGGGTCACTACTACGCCTGTCGATACTACCGTGTCGACGCGTCGCTACCGTATTTTCTGCCGGCGCCGTTCCTGACGGGCACACTCGGCGCGTTCATCCGTATCCGGCAGCCAATTTCCACCAAACGGATGCTGTTCGATATCGGCGTCGCTGGTCCGATCGCCGGCTTCATCGTAGCGGTGCCAGCACTCTTTCTCGGTCTCAGCATCTCGCGCGTCCTCCCCCTGCCAGAGGAGTTCGTCGGGTTCTCGCTCGGTGAACCGCTCTTGTTTCGTCTGGCCGCTTGGATGATCTGGGGCACGGCGCCGGAGGGTTATTCGCTGAATCTCCACCCGATGGCCTTCGCCGCGTGGTTCGGTTTGCTCGCAACCGCCTTGAACCTGTTCCCGATCGGTCAGCTTGACGGCGGACATATCTCTTATGCAGCGCTCGGTGCCCGCTCCACGCTAGTCACCATGACGGCTGCCGCCGCCGTGATTCTCCTCACGTTTCAGTCACCGAGCTGGATCGCCTGGGCGGTCCTGATGGTGGTCATGCTCGTCGCGTTCGGCCCGCGCCACCCACGCACTCTCGATCACCATATCCCGCTCGACCGGACACGGGTCCTGGTGGCGCTAGGGGCCCTTGTTATGTTCATTCTCTGCTTCACCCCTGCGCCGATTGAGTTCACGGACTTCGTCGGGCAATAGGGACGGGACAGAGAAGCCAGGCCAGGTGATCCGGGATCCCTGCCTCGGACCGTCCGGATCCTGGAATCCGCTACAACATCCACAACGGATCGACATCGATCACGACGCGGCGCTTCAGATCGGCGTGGTCCTCCAGTGCAGCGAGCAGTGCCTTTCGCATCTCTCGGCGGTGCGGCCCCTTCAGGAACAGCTGCACGCGGTGCTGACCGCGGAGCCTCCCGATCGGGGCCGGTGCCGGCCCCAGCACACGGAACCGGCTCGGGCGACGTCGCAGCCGCGTAACAAGGTCGGCCGCTTCCTTCATCGTTCCACGGACGCTGGCTCCCCGCACGACGACGCTCAGCAGGGAAACCACCGGCGGGTAGCGCATCGCCCGGCGAAAGCGCATCTCCTCGTCGTAGAAGGATTCGTACGCCTCGCTACAGGCGTAGCGGATGCTGTAGTGATCGGGGTAGAGCGTCTGGACGATCGCCTCGCCAGCGACATCCCCCCGGCCTGCTCGCCCCGCCACCTGTGTCAATAACTGAAACGTCCGCTCGGCCGCCCGAAAATCAGCCACGCCCAGCCCAACATCGGCCGAGACGACGCCCACCAGCGTCACCCTCGGAAAGTCATGCCCCTTCGCAACCATCTGAGTACCAACCAAGACATCCACCGTCCCGGTGGCGAAACGATCAAGCAACCGCGCCGCCGCACCCTGCCGCCGAGTGGTATCACTGTCCAGCCGGCCCACTCTGGCCGCAGGCCACCGGTTCCTGATTTCTGACTCGACCCGTTGGGTGCCGAACCCGACCTGCTCGAGATAAGCCCCCGCGCACTCCGGGCAGGCCACCGGCCGCGTACGTGAGTAGCCACAATAGTGACAGCGGGCTCTACCGTCCGACCGATGAAACGTAAGCGAAACGCTGCAATTAGGACACTCCAGGCTACGGCCGCATTCACGGCAGAACACAGCGGCCGCGAAGCCGCGCCGGTTGAGAAGCACCAGAGCCTGTTCACGACGCGTTAAGCGGTTATCGAGCGCCTCGGCCAACGCACGGCTCAGCACGACCTCCGGCCCGTGGGCGGCGAACTCCTCGCGCATGTCGACGATGCGGATTGCTGGCATCGGCCGTCCCCCGACACGCCGCGCCATCGACATCCTCCGATATCGCCCACTCGATGCGTGGGTGCTGCTCTCGAGCGATGGTGTTGCCGAGCCCAGCACCACGAGGGCATCGCATCGTTGCCCCCGCATGATCGCCACATCGCGACCGTGATACCGCGGGCTTTCTTCCTGCTTGTAGGAGGCATCGTGTTCCTCATCGACGACGATGAGCCCCACCGACGGAAGCGGGGCGAACACAGCGGATCTGGTGCCGACCACCACATCAACTTCCCCACGTCGGATTCGATGCCATTGGTCGTGTCTGGCTCCGTCAGGCAGTCCGCTGTGCTGAACCGCGACGCGGTTGCCGAAGGCCCGTCGGAAGCTCGCCGCGGCCGCCGAGGTCAGGCCGATCTCCGGCACGAGAATCAGTACCTGGCGCCGCGACGCCAACGTGACCCTCGCCAGCCGCCGGTAGACCTCCGTCTTGCCACTGCCGGTGACACCGTGCAACAACGCCACGGAGAATCTCTGCGACCCGGCCGCCGCGGTCAGCGCAGCAACTACGGTCTGCTGCTCCGGGGTCAACACTCGGTCGGTCTCGCGTTCCGTGTCGACGGTCTCGAGAGGCCCAGCCGGCCACGTGGCCCGCTCGACAACCTCGCGACTGATGATCAGAGCACCGCGAGCGACGAGCCGTCTTACGGTAGCGCCCGAAATACCGCGCCGAGCCAACTCCGGCACCGCCAACCCAGACGGGGTCCCTCGCAGCAACTCGAGTGTCTCACGCTGTCGCACGCCGAGCGACGCCCCGCGCTCGATCATTTCCAGCCCAGCGGCCGAAATCCGTGCCACGCCGATCGACTTGAAAGCCCTAGCCGTCCCCTTCAGCGGTTGCGCCAACGTGATCAGCCCGTCGCGAGCCATCGCCCCCAACAGCGAATGCAGTCCCCTGGCGTCACGGGCCGACCGCCCGCGCCGCGCCGCTATCCGCCGTGCCAGTTGAGCAACCGGCCGGGCCTCTCCGTCGGCCAGCAATTCGAGCAACACGCTACGCGACACACCCACCTGCGCATCCGTCGCGGCACGCCCAGCGTCGGTGATCCGCGCCTGACGCTCGCTCGCGATCCACGCCATCGGCGGCATCGCCGCAGCAATCGCCGCGCCCGGTCCACAGGCGTAGTACTCGCCGACCCACAGCGCGAGGTCCACCACCCCCGTGGGCAGCATCGGTTCAACGTCCAGGATATCGACCAGCGGCTTCAGTCTGGCCGCCCCCGGCTCGGCAGGCCGGCCCACGACGCAGCCGGTCACCACCCTGGTCCCCAGCGGCACCAGGACGCGCGCCCCAACTTCAGGACTGTGCAGATGCGAAGGAACCTCGTAGCTGAGGAGGCCGAGTGCGGGCACCGGAACGGCGACCGAGACGACACGGGCCATCAGGCGTGTGCCCGCTCGGCCCAACGGTTTCCCGGGGTCAGGCACGCACCGGCTGGTCTCACTCCGCAAGGAGCGTGCGCACCTTCTTCATGTCGTCCCAGACGTCCCGCTTCCGATCTGGGCTCCGCAAGAGGAAGGCGGGGTGGTACGTGGGCACGAGCTTGGCGCCGCGAAAATCGTACACCTGCCCACGCAATCGCGAGATCGCCTGATCGCTGTCGAGCAGCGTCCGGACCGCGAACGCCCCGAGCGCCACCACGACCTTCGGTCGGATCACGTCGAGCTGACGGAACAAGAACGGTTCGCAGGTCTGCACCTCGTCGCGCTCCGGGTTTCGGTTGTTGGGTGGCCGGCACTTGATGACGTTCGCGATATAGACCTCGTCCCGCGTCAGCCCGATCGACCCGATAATCTTCGTCAGCAGTTGCCCGGCCCGACCGACGAACGGCACTCCCTGCAGGTCCTCGTCCCGTCCTGGCGCCTCACCTACGAATACCAGGTCCGCGTCCGAACTGCCAACCCCAAACACCAGGGTGGTCCGGTCCCTGGACAGCTTGCAGCGAGAGCACTCACCGAGGTCACTCCGGATCTGTTCCAGGGTATCTGGCACCATTTCGGGGTCGGCGCCGCCCGCCCGGGCATCCTCACCCGACCGGGCCGGCTGCGCGAAAACTTGCGCGAAGTCAGCCCGGCCCCGCCACCGCGGGTCACGGCTGACACCGTTAGCCCCGAGCTGCTCGAAGAACGCCAGGTGCTCCGTCAGTTGTTCACGACGCGTCATCGACGTTAACGGTCTCCGTCGGCACCTGTCGGCGGAGTAAGGCTTCGACCCGCTCGAGAATAGCGTGCGCGACCTCCCGCTTCGACAGCAGCGGCAGCTCTCTGCTGCCCGCCGTCTCCACGAACGTTGTAACGTTAGTCTCGACCTCGAATCCCGCATCGGTTCGCGACACGTCATTCGCGACCATCAAATCCACTCGCTTGGCATCCAGCTTTGTCTGCGCCCGGGTCACGACGTCGTGTGTCTCAGCCGCGAACCCGACCAGCACCGGTCGAGTCCGGTCCGCTCGCCATTGGCCAAGCTCGGCCAGAATGTCTCGCGTCCGGGTCAGGGTCAAGGTAAGCGTGCCCAGGTCCTTTGAAACCTTCTCGGGCCGGGCGCCCCCTTGTACCGTGTAATCGGCGACGGCGGCGGCCATGATTATGGCATCCGCGTCCGCCGCGTGATCCATGACCGAGGTCCGCATCTCGGCAGCGCTCCGGACACGCACGAGCTCGGCTCCCTGCGGAGGCCCCAGCGCGCTCGGGCCCAGCACGAGCACGACCCGCGCGCCGCGGCTCACCGCCTCGGCCGCAAGTGCCACGCCCATCCGTCCACTCGACCGGTTCCCGACATACCGAACCGGGTCCAGGTCCTCATAGGTCGGCCCCGCGGTCACGACGATACACCGGCCCACCAGATCGCCGGCCGGACGTAGCACCGACTCCACCGCGGCGATTACCTCGACTGGCTCGGCCAGCCGTCCCGGACCCATCCAGCCACAGGCGAGATATCCCTCCCCCGGCCCCACCACGTGCACGCCGCGCTCGCGCAGCGTCGCCAGGTTCCGGACTACCGCGTCATGCGCGAACATCTTCGTGTTCATTGCGGGCGCCACCACGACCGGGGCCGCCGTCGCCAGATACAGCGTCGTCAGAAAGTCATCGGCAATCCCGTGCGCCAGTTTCGCGACGATGTTCGCCGTGGCCGGCGCGATCAGCAACGCCTCGAGCTTCGACGCGAGAGCGATGTGTTCGATATCGGCGTTGGCTCCGGCAGCGAACTGATCCGTAATGACCCGGCGTCTTGTGATCGCCTCGAAGGTCACGCGCCCCACGAACCGGTGCGCCGCGGGTGTCATGACCGCAATCACTTCGTGGCCCGCGTCCTGCAACCCGCGTACGATCTCGACCGCCTTGTAGGCGCCGATTCCGCCGGTCACCCCGAGTGCGATCAGTCCCATGACGTTGTCTGGCTGCCGTCCTCGACCTCACCCAGCTCCCGAAACGCCTCGGCGATTGCCTCGCCCGCCGGTCCCGCAACGCGCCACGACGCGCGCTCCGCCATGACGATACAACGCAGCCGTTCGACACAGTCCACAAACTCGTCGTTGACGACCAGGTAGTCGTAGTCCGCCATCCGCTCGACCTCGCGTCGTGCCACCACCAGCCGGCGCTGTAGCTGTTCCTCCGTCAAATGCCCCCGGCTGCGCCGGCGCAGTCGTTCCTCGAGCACACGCGGTGATGGGGGCACCACGAAGATACCGACTCCTCCGACATCAAGCCGTCGCACCTGGCTCGCTCCTTGGACATCGATCACCAGGATCAGGTCGTGGCCGGCGTCGAGATGTCGGCGGGTGTCAATGGCGCTGGTGCCATAGAGATCGCCGAACAGATCAGCCCACTCGAGAAACTCACCGGCCGTCCGCATCGACTCGAAACGCTCGCGACTGACGAAATTATAGTCCACGCCATCCCGCTCACTCGGACGCGGTAGCCGCGACGTGTACGACCTGGATATCGCGAGACCTGGCACGCGTGGAACCAACGCTTCCACGAGCGTGGTTTTCCCGGTGCCCGACGGCGCCGAAACCACGAACAGGCTCCCCTTGCCCTGCACTCCCTCCGCCCCTCTCCACGATCTGTAACCGGGACCGGTCACCGTACTGGTCTGCAGGGCAGCCACCTGCTGGGGGCCGCCTCACTCGACGTTCTGAGTCTGCTCCCGCAACTTCTCGAGCTCGGCCTTCGCCGCCACGATCAACTCGCTGACCCCGGCACCATCGATCTTAGCCCCCAGGGTGTTTACCTCGCGGTTCATCTCCTGCAGCAGGAAGTCCAGTTTGCGGCCACACGGCTCTGGTGAGCTCGCTAGCGCCGCCCAGTGTGCCAGATGCCCCCGCAACCGGGCGAGCTCCTCGCTGACGTCCGAACGTGCGGCGAAGCGGACCACCTCCTGCGCCACCAACGTCTCGTCGACCTGGCCCTGCGCGCGAAGCTCTTCGACTCGGGTCTTCAATCGTGCGACTCGCTCCGCCTGTCCGGACTCGGCCGCCGTCGCCAACCGTTCCACCAGGTCGGTAACGCAACCCCACCGAACCTCCAAATCCACGCGCAGATACTCTCCCTCGCGGGTACGCATCCCGTCGAGCTCGCGCAGGGCGCTGTTGACCGCCTCCACAACAGCACGTCTGATCGACGCCCGACTCGCGTCGTCGGTCTCTCGCTCACGCACGACTACCGCCTGCGGAAATCGCAGCAGGTCGCTCGACGCCAGTCCGCCGGTCGTCAGTCCCTGTTCATGCGCCCGCTCGATGGCGGCTGAGAGCTCCTTGACCAGCGACTCGTTCAGCTCGACGTCGACCGCCGGCGGCTTGATCACGCGGGTCGTCACGCTCAACTCGACACGACCGCGTGCCACCCACCGCTGCACCAGTCCGCGCAGCTCGGTCTCTTCTTCGGCCAACAGCTGCGACAAGCGAAGCTGCACGTCGAGATATCGATGGTTGACGCTACGCACGGTCACGCCAACCGTGGCCAGATTATCCTCTCGACTGACCGACGCGAACCCGGTCATCGACTTGATCATGATGTCCGGCCCACCGCCCGACTCTCCCCGCCCTCTGCGCGTGAGACCGGAGCACCGGCGGGATCGGTCGCGGCTTCAGACTCACGGGTCACGTTACTGTCGGACTCGGCATCGAAGACCTGCGTCGCGTAGAGCTTCGCGTAGGCGCTGTCCGCCCGCGCCAACAGTTCGGCGTGCCGACCCATCTCGGCCACAACCCCTCCCTCCACGACAATAATGGCATCAGCACGGCGGACCGTCGACAGCCGGTGGGCGATGATGAACGCGGTCCGGTTCAGGAGGAGCTTCGCCAGAGCATCCTGCACGAGCAGCTCGGACTCCGCATCGAGCGCCGACGTCGCTTCATCGAGGATCAGGATCGGCGAATTCTTCAGCAGCGCACGGGCGATCGTCAGCCGCTGCCGCTGTCCGCCAGACAACCGCTGACCGCGTTCACCGATCATCGTGTCGTACCCGGCCGGGAGCTCCGCGATGAACTCGTGGGCGTGCGCCGCCCGCGCCACCGCCTCGATCGACTCTCGGCTCGCACCTGGATCTGCGTACGCGATGTTGTCGACGATCGACGCGTCGAATAGGATGGTGTCCTGTGACACGATTCCGATTGCCTGCCTCAGCGATTGCAGCGTAACGTCCCGCACGTCTACGCCGTCGATCAGGATCGCGCCGTCGGTGACGTCATAGAACCGCGGCACCAGATTGACGAGGGTCGTCTTACCCGCCCCACTAAGCCCGACCACCGCCACCACCTGCCCAACGCGCACCGTGAAGGAGACACCGCGCAAGACCGGTTCCTTGTCGTCGTGATACTGGAAGGTGACGGACCTAAACTCGATCCCCGTCTGGAGCGACTGCAGGGCCAGGGCACCCGGACGGTCCTTTGTCTCGGTGTGAGTATCTAGCGTCTCAAAGATGCGCTCCGACGCGGCGATCGCGCCCTGGATATTCGCGTTGACCCTGCTCAGCTTCTTCACCGGGCCATACATCAGGAGCAGCGCCGCCATAAAGGATGTGAATTCTCCTGGGCTCATATCGGCCTCCGCGATCTCGCGGCTGCCGTACCAGAGCACCCCCGCGATGCCGAACCCGCCCAGCAGCTCCATCAGCGGCGGCAGCGCGGAGAGGGTGCTGGTGACCTTCATATTTGTCCGATACAAGAGTTCCGAGGCCCCGTGGAACTTCCTGCGCTCGAACGCTTCGGCCTGAAATGCTTGAACAATCCGATGCCCGGTGAATGCTTCCACCGTCAGATGCGAAAGGTGCTCGAGCTGCTCCTGGCTTCGGCGGGTAGTGCGACGAACCCGCTGGCCAAGCCGTACAAGCGGATAGACCACCAACGGCGCACCGGTCAAGCAGACTATCGCCAGCCGCACGTCGTGATACAGGAGCAGCGCCGCGAAGGCAACGAGCGCCAGCGACTCGCGCAGCAGGTCTCCGCAGGTCTCCGACACCACCTGCTGTACTCGGCCGACGTCACTCGTAATACGCGACAGCAGACGTCCCGTCGCGCGTCCGCCAAAGAACGCTGTCGATTGCCCGAGGATGTGGGTAAACAGCTCCGTACGGATGTCGTGAACGACCCGCTGGCCGACGTCCGCCATGAGATAGACAGAAAAGTAGGCGCCCGCCCCCTTCACCAAATAGAGCCCAACGATTGCGCCGCAGATCAGGCCAACTTGGTCCCCCTGGGGCAGCAGTTCGTCGAAGATCGGCTGGATGAGGTACGCGAGACCGCCCGACGCCATGGCATATAGCGCCATAGCGGGAAACGCCGCCAGCATCCGTGTACGATGCGGCACGGCATAGCGGAGGAGTCGCGACAGTGAATCCACGAGTTACCGTCCCGGGTGCCTCTTTACCCGTCGAACCCGCGAGGATGCGTGTCGTGCCAGCGCCAGGCGGTCCGAACCACCTCGTCGATATCCCCGTACACCGGTCGCCAGCCCAGCTCCCGCCTAATCCGGTCGGCTGACGCGCACAGAGCCGCCGGGTCGCCCTGGCGCCGCGGCGCCAGCTCGGTCGGAACCGGTCGCCCGGTGACCCGCTCCACAGCCCGGATGACCTCGCGCACCGATCGCGGGCTGCCGGTGCCCAGATTGTAGATCCTCGTCGCCGCTCCGGTTTCCAGGGCCTCGAGCGCCTGCAGATGGCCAACGGCCAGGTCCGACACGTGAACGTAATCACGCTGGCACGTGCCATCAGCCGTTGGATAGTCATCGCCGAACACCAGGAGGGAAGGACCGCCGCAGGCCGCTCCGATCGCCCTTGGAATTAAATGGACCTCCGGGTCGTGATCCTCGCCCAGCTTCCCCTCGGGGTCGGCGCCGGCGGCGTTGAAGTAGCGCAACGCGATGGTTCGCAGACCATATGCGACCGCATAGTGGGCCAACGCTCGCTCGACCGTCAGCTTCGATGCACCGTAGGCATTAATCGGGTTGGTCGGATGGTCCTCGTTGATCGGCATCGTGACCGGGTCGCCGTAAACGGCGCAGGTCGACGACAGTACGAGCCGGGTCACGCCCACCGCCAGCATCGCGTCGAGCACCGACAACGATCCCCGCACGTTGTGGTCGTAGTATAGCGCCGGAGCCCGCACCGACTCCTCCACCGACACCAGGGCGGCGAAGTGCATCACGGCCGTGACCGCATGCCGCCGCAACGCCGCCTCTACCTGCGCGGTGTCCCGCACGTCGCCTTTCACCAAAGTCACGTCCCCCACCGCCGCGGCGTGCCCAGCCGACAGATTGTCGAACACGACCACCCGGTGTCCGCCCGCCCGCAAGGCCTTGACGGCATGACTACCGATGTAGCCCGCGCCCCCGGTGACCAGGACCGTTCCCATTTCATCGGCCGATCGAGTGGTAGGTGAAGCCGTAGGCGCGTATCAGCGCGCAATCGAACAGATTCCGCCCGTCGAAGATAAGTGGCGCGCGCATCAAGGAGCGCATCCGCTCGAAGTCGGGCTCGCGGAACTCATTCCACTCGGTGAGGATCGCAAGCGCGTCCGCCCCCTTCAACGCGTCGTAGCTGTGAGCGACCAGTGAGATTCGGGTCCCGAAGATTGCTCGCGCTGCCCGCTGCGCCCGTGGATCGTACGCCACTACCGTCGCCCCAGCCTCGAGCAACGCCTCGATCATGGGAATCGCGGGCGCCTCCCTCATATCATCCGTTCGCGGCTTGAACGACAGGCCCCAGATCGCCACACGCTTCTCGTCGAGCGACCCCATCTCATCCTGCATCTTCTCGAACAGCCGCCGCTTCTGCGCGGAATTCACCGCCTCGACCGCGGCGAGAATCCGGAACTCGTACCCGGCATCACGCGCCGAGCGTGTCAGCGCCTGCACATCCTTCGGAAAGCAGCTGCCGCCGTATCCGATGCCCGGAAACAGGTATGACGAGCCGATTCGCCGGTCCGAGGCCACGACGCGGCGGACATCATCTACGTTCGCACCGAACTGCTCGCACACGTTGGCGACTTCGTTCATGTAAGACACCCGTGTCGCCAACATGGCGTTGGAGGCGTACTTACTCAGCTCGGCACTGGCGCAGTCCATGATCATGATCGGCGCGCCGGTGCGCGTGAACGGCGCGTAGAGCGTCCGCATCAGCTCTCCGGCCTGCGGGTCTGTCGCACCGACCACGACACGGTCCGGCTTCAGGAAGTCCTCCACGGCCGAACCCTGTTTCAGGAACTCGGGGTTGCTGACGACGCTGAACGGGTGGGTTGTTTCACTTCCTACCACCTCCCGTACCCGTTCGGCAGTCCCCACCGGCACCGTGCTCTTGATGGCGACCACCTTGTAGCCGTTGATCGCACGGGCTAGCTCACGGGCGGCCGCCAGCACGTATTGCATGTCCGCTGAGCCGTCCTCGCCGGGCGGGGTTCCGACAGCGATGAAGATGACCTCGGCAGCACGTGTGGCGCGCGCCAACGCAGTGCTAAAGACAAGTCGCTTCTCGGTCTGATTCCGTCGCACGAGCTCCTCGAGACCCGGCTCGTAGATCGGCACCCGTCCCCTACGCAGACCCCGAATCTTGCGTTCATCGACATCCACACACACGACGTCGTTGCCGGTCTCCGCCAGACAGGTGCCGACGACCAGGCCGACGTACCCAGTGCCAACCACCGTGATCTTCATGAGTGGTCTGTCGCTCGCATGACGCGGCGCGTTTCACGGTTCGCTGCGGACGGGTTCCGCGAGTCCCCGAGAGCGCCAGCTGAGTCCTAAAACCTCTAAAGCTAGCATCGACCCGTCGATGCTGTCAAGATGTTGACGCACAAGGAGTTGCGTGATCTGGCCAGCCCCATACACCGCCAGGACGCTATGCTACGATGCCACAGTGTCTTGCTACCGTGGACCGTGCCCAGGGCAACCGGAAAAGCGGCGGCACCGGCCACGGTAGGCTGTCCTGACCGAACAAATCGCGCCGACATCGTGCGGATACTTATCGACTACCGCCCAGCGCTACGCCAGCGGACGGGTGTGGGGCTCTGGGTAGCCCGTCTGGTCGAGGCGCTCGCCGAACCCGATGGCCCGGCCATCACCGTCTTCAGTAGCTCGTTGCGGGACCGATTGACGGCCGCCGCGCTCCCGCCTCGTGTCACGCGGGTGGACCGACGGGTCCCCGTCGGGTTGCTGAACTGGCTCTGGCACCGTCGGCAGTGGCCGCCTGTCGAATCCCTTGCCCCCGGGCCGTTCGATGTCGTGCATTCGCCGTCTCCACTGCTGATCCCGACCTGGAACGCGGCGCGCCTGGTCACAATCCACGACCTGGACTTTCTCGTGCATCCCGAACGCAGTGCCAGCGAAATTCGCCGTGACTACCCCCTCCTGGCACGCGCGCACGCGCACCGAGCTGAGGGGATCGTGGTGCCCTCGGCGCATACGGGCGACGAGGTAGCCCGCAGACTCGAGCTTCCGCGTTCCCGGATCGTCGTGTGCCCGAACGGTGCCCCGGACTGGCCCACCCGCACGCGCCCGCCCGCCGTGGGACACCTGCTGTTCGTTGGCTCCATCACTCCACGCAAGAACGTCGACCGATTGCTCACAGCGTACGCCCAACTGCGCGCGCACCGGCCGGACGCTCCGCCGTTGGTCCTCGCGGGCCAGTCAACATCCGAGGCCGGGCCAACGCTAGCCCGGCTCAGCCGCCCTCCTCTGGTTGGACATGTCCGGCACGAGGGCTATGTGGATAACGCGCGGCTTCGGACTCTGTACGAGCAGGCCGTCATAGTCGTACTGCCCTCGCTCGCTGAAGGCTTCGGGATCCCGGCTCTCGAAGCGATGACGGTCGGTGTTCCGGTGGTCGCGGCCGAACGCGGAGCGCTGCCAGAGGTGGTGGGTGACGCGGGACTGCTCATCGACCCGCTCAACGTCGATGAATTGGCCGCCGCCATCGACCGCGTGTTGACCAACGACCAGTTGCGTGACCGGATGTCGGTGTGGGGCTCCGCCCGCGCCAAGCGGTTCAGCTGGCGCGCGTCAGCCGACGCGTTGATCGGCGCCTATACCGAGGCGATCGGGCGACAGCAGGCACGCTCGAAGAACCCAGCTAATGCGTATCGGAATTGACGCGCGCGAGTTACTCGGGCGGCGTACCGGCGTGGGCCGTTATTTGGCCAATCTCTGCGCGGAGTGGCGGCGGCTCCCGCCGGCCGGTTTCCACCGATTCGTCCTGTACGCACCGGCACCCGGTCACAATCCATCGGTGCTGGGCGCACCGTTCGACACCGAGGCGCCTGGCCCCTTCACCTACCAGCCAATTCCCGGTGAGGGCGGGAGCGTGTGGGAACAGATTCGCCTCAAGGCGGCGATCGACGAAGACCCACCAGACGTACTCTTTGCCCCGGCGTACTCCTCACCACTGAGGGTTTCCGTCCCCGTCGTCCTAACGATTCACGACCTCAGCTTCGAGACCCACCCAGAATGGTTTGGCTGGCGAGAAGGTCTGCGCCGCAGATGGATAACACGGCAGGCCGCCCGCCGCGCCACTCACGTCATTGCGGTCTCTCGATTCACACGCGACGAGGTGGTCACGCACCTGAGCCTACCACCGAAGCACGTGTCAGTCGTCTGGTCCGGTATCCACCGCCCCGTTCACACGCTTGGATCAGGCCGCGAGCCGCTCGTTCTCTTCGTCGGCTCGATCTTCAATCGCCGACACATCCCGGAGTTGATCCGGGCGTTTGCCCGCGTCGTCGCTCAAGTGCCAGCAGCGCGCCTGGTTTTGGTCGGAGACAATCGCAGCTATCCACGCCAGGATCCCGCTCAACTGGCCGCCGCGATCGGCATCGGCGACCGCGTTGCCGTCCGCGCCTACGTGACGGAGGACGAGCTGGCTGGGTTGTACGCCCGCGCTATGGTTTTTGTGTTTCTCTCCGAGTACGAGGGCTTCGGATTGCCGCCGCTCGAGGCGATGGCCTCCGGCGTACCGACGGTCGTCGGCGACACCCCGGTCGCCCGGGAGCTCTACCGCGACGGCGCGTGCCGTGTCGACGTCAGCGACGTCCCGAGCATCACCGCAGCTCTGACCGTGTTCCTCCAGAACGCCCACGCGCGGGCCGCCCTGCTCGCGGCCGCAGCCGAGCGGCTCCCTCAATTCACCTGGGCGCGGGCCGCGGCCGAGACCTTGACCATTCTCGAGCGCGCAGGGCGCCAGTCATGACCGACGTCGCGATCATCATCGTGAGTTACAACACGCGTGCCGACCTCGAGGCCTGTCTCGCTTCCCTCACCCACCACCCGCCCGTCACTCCGCACGAGATCGTGGTGGTCGATAACGCGTCCTCCGACGGCAGCCCGGCCGCCGTACGGACACGCTGGCCTAATATCACCGTGCTCGACACCGGTGACAACCTTGGGTTCGCCCGTGCGACCAACCTCGGGATACGAGCCAGCTCGAGCCAGCTCCTACTCCTGCTCAACAGCGACACGCTGCCGCCCCCAGGTGCGATCGACCGGCTGGTCCGGATCCTCCTCGCACGAGCGAACGTCGCGATCGTCGGCCCGCGTCTCGTGGACGGGCATGGCGCCCTGGAGCTCTCCTTCGGCTCGATGATCTCGCCGTTCGCCGAGCTGTGGCAGAAGTGTCTGGTCCGCGGACACGCGAGCGGGTGGCCTCTGCTGGCACGTCTAGTCGAGCGCCGGGCCCATACTGACCGCCTCGTTGATTGGGTTAGCGGTGCTTGCCTCCTCGTCCGCCGCGCGGATGCAGAGGCCGCCGGACTGCTCGATGAGCGCTTCTTCCTGTATGGCGAAGATGTTGATTTCTGCGCCGCGGTACGTGGGCTCGGACGCCATGTCCTCTTCACTCCTGACGCCGAGATCGTGCATCATCGCGGCCGTTCCGCGACACGCGCCCAGGCCCGCGCCGCGGCGGCCTACCGTCGCAGTCATCTCGCCTTCTACCGGAAACACCATCCCCTCTGGTACCCTGTCCTGCTGGGTTATTTAGGCCTGCGGGGCAAGCTCCCATTCGGCGAGTGAGGATCCCCCTGGCTGGCGTACCTTCGGAATCGACCAGATAGGGATCTGCAGGTTCCGTGCTCGAATCGAAGCGCCTCTCCGCGAGACCAGGCACCACCCACCCCGGGTCCGAAACCGGAACGTCGATTCCCGACGCGGCGCAGGCAGATCTCGAAGCGTCGCCGCCTGCTAAGATCACTCTTCATGCGGATCGTGATCGACGTCAGGAAACTGCACGACTTCGGTGTCGGCACCTACGTGCGCAACCTCGTCCGCTGGCTTGCGCGCCTGGACCGAACATCCGAGTACGTGCTGCTCTGCCGTCGTGAGGACTGCGAGAGCATCGAGCAGCTCGGACACAACTTCCGCCCCTTCCCAGACCGCTCGGCCAACTACTCGGTGGCCGAGCAACTCACCGTGCCCCTTGATATCGTCCGCGTCCGGGCCGATCTCTTTCATGCGCCGCACTACGTGCTGCCGGCGCTGACGCCATGCCGATCGATCGTCACGATCCACGACTGCATCCACTTAATGTTTCCTCAGTATCTTCCCGGGCGTCTTGCGCACGCCTACGCGCGATGTGCCTTCTGGCTAGCTACTAACCGCTCAGCACGCATCCTGACGGTATCGGAGGCTTCCAAGCGCGACATCCTGCGGTTCTGTTCGATCCCGTCTGACAAAGTCGATGTCATCTACAATGCCATCGACGACCGATTCAACCAGACTCCCGACCCAACGCGGATGACGCGCGTGCGCGAGCGTTATCAACTGCAGGACCGGTTCCTGTTGTACTCCGGAAACGTCAAGCCCCATAAGAACCTCGAGCGGCTCATCGATGCGTTCGCCCGGCTGCGGTGCCAGGGGTTCCCCAACATCAAGCTGTTGATCACCGGGAGTGAAATCTCCCGATACGCCACCCTGCGCCGCGCCGTGCACCGCTACAACCTTCACCAGCATGTCAGGTTTCTCGGCTTTCTCAGCGCCGATACCCTGGCGATCCTCTACCAACTGGCCGATGCATTCGTGTTCCCCTCCCTCTACGAAGGATTTGGTCTGCCGCCCCTCGAGGCCATGGCCAGCGGAACCCCGGTGCTGACGTCGAACGTCTCGTCGCTTCCTGAGGTGGTCGGTGACGCCGCATTGCTGATCGATCCCTACGACCCGGAGTCGATTGCCGACGGGATGCGACAGATCCTGTCGGACGACTCCACACGCGAACGTCTGATCCGCCGCGGTCGAGAACGCGCAGCCAGTTTTTCGTGGGAGGAATCGGTCAACCGAGTCCTGACGATCTACCGGCAGGTGGCCGGGCAACCATGACAACGCCCCCGGTCCCCGTGTCGGCGCCGACCAATACCGCCTCCCCGCCGCGCCGTGTGGCACTCGTGCACGACTGGCTAATCGGCATGCGTGGTGGTGAGCGAGCGCTCGAGGCCATCTGCGAACTGTTTCCAGACGCCACCCTATTTGCCCTGCTTCACGTCCCAGGCTCGGTGTCAGGGACCATCGAGGCACGCCGCATTCATACCTCGCTCATCCAACACTTGCCGCTCGCGCACCGCTACTATCGCCGGCTTCTCCCGCTGTTCCCTGCAGCGGTCGAGCAGTTCGACCTCGACGACTTCGATCTGATCATTAGCACGAGTCACTGCGCGGCCAAGTCGGTCGTGCCGGCCGCCCGAGCCCGGCATCTCTGCTACTGCTTCACTCCGATGCGCTACGCCTGGGACCAGTTCGACGCCTATTTCGGACCGAACCGTGTGGGCGCCAGCACGAGCCGGCTGATGCGCTGGGGGCTCAACGGGATGGCTCGATGGGACGCATCCACGGCCGGACGGGCCAACCACTATGTCGCCATTTCTCAATATGTTGCGGGCAGGATCCGCCGATACTATAATCGTGCCGCCAGTGTGGTGTATCCGCCCGTGGATACGACGTTCTTCCGGCCGAGCGGGACACCACCCGACGCGCACCTGCTCATCGTATCCGCTCTGGTGCCGTACAAGCGGGTGGATCTGGCGATACGCGCCTGCGCGCTGGTCGGTGCCCCGCTCCGTATTGTCGGCGACGGCCCTGAGCTGGCCCGATTGCGGGCGGCAGCCGGTCCGGATGTCGAATTCCTCGGAACGGTATCCGACGATCAGGTACGGGCGGCGTATCAGGGCGCCGCAGCGGTCCTGCTGCCCGGTGTCGAAGACTTCGGGATCGCCCCGGTCGAAGCGCAAGCATGCGGGCGCCCGGTCATCGCGCTCGCGCAGGGGGGAGCCTGCGAAACGGTCATCAATGGCAGCACTGGTATCCTGGTGCCTGAACCAACCGAGGCCGCCTTCGCCGATGCGATCGACCGGGTTCGGCACGAACGGTTCGACGCCGCCGCCATTCGCCAGCACGCGGTCCGTTTCTCCCGAGAGCGATTTCAGGCGGAGATCACGCAACAGGTCGAGCAGATGCTGGCGGGTCCAGTGGAACGAGTAACACGGTGAAGAAGCGTGGTCGCGCGCTCGTACTCAGTCAGGCGGTGATCGACGGGATCATCGGCGTAGGCGTGTTTCTCATCGCCTACCTCCTGCGGTTCGAGACCGATATCATCGCAATGCCGAAGGGCCAGCCGGCTCTCGAACACTATCTCCGGATGGCGCCGTTCATCGGGCTGCTGCTCCCCTTCGGGCTCTGGATTCAGGGTGCGTATCGCCTGGGCCGGATGCGCTCGCGGGTCGACGATTTCTTCGCAGTCTTCGTGGGCAGCGTCATGGCGGTCGCTCTCGGTCTCGCCGGAACGCTCTATTACCAGGCTTACTACGTGCCACAGGTGCTCAAGGACCTGGGCACGTACGAGGTCTCGCGACTCGTCTGGGCCCTGTGCCTGACGCTCAATGTCCTCCTCTGCTACGCGTCACGCGCCGCCGGACGGGCGATCCTCGAGCGCAGGTGGCGGCACGGAGTCGGACTGAAGCGCATCCTGGTCGCCGGGACGAGCGATATAGCGCGCCATGTCGTGGATAAAATGCTGCAGCATGGTGAGCTCGGCTACCGGATCATCGGCTTTGTCGACGACCGGACCGGGACCAACCATCTCGGCTATCGCGGACTGCCGCTGCTCGGCACGCTGTCCGACGTCGGCGACATCCTCCACCGTGAGCAGGTAGACCAGTTATATATCGCGCTGCCCCCCGATGAACACGCCCATATGCTCGAGTTGATCGAGATCGCGAACCGGAACTGTATCGACGTCAAGGTCGTACCAGATCTCTTGCAGGTCATCGCCCTTCGCGCCCGGCTCGAGGACCTCGACGGCGTTCCGATCATCAACCTCAACGATGTGCCGCTCCAGGGTTTTAACAGCGCGGTCAAACGGATCATCGACGTCGGGATCGCGGTAACCGCTCTCGCCTTTCTCAGCGTCCCCTTCGCCATGATCGCCTTCCTCATCAAGTCGACCTCGTCCGGTTCGGTGTTCTACCGCCAGAAGCGGATGGGACTCGATGGCCGTCCCTTCAGCGTCTACAAATTCCGGTCCATGCTGGAAGATGCCGAACGAGAGACAGGGCCGGTCTGGACCCGCCGGGACGACCCGCGGCGCACATCGGTCGGCCGAGTGCTACGGCGCTTCAGCCTCGACGAGCTTCCGCAGCTCTGGAACGTCCTGCGGGGAAATATGTCGCTCGTCGGTCCCCGACCGGAGCGCCCATTCTTCGTAGAGCAATTCAAGCGACACGTCCCGCAGTACATGCTGCGGCACAAGGTGAAGTCCGGTATGACGGGATGGGCACAAGTCAACGGCTGGCGGGGCGACACGTCCATCGAGAAACGGATCGAATACGATCTCTACTATATTGAGCACTGGTCCGTCAGTCTGGACTTCAAGATTCTCTGGCTGACCGTCATCCGGGGTTTCTTTCAGCGCCACGCCTACTAGCGGCCTGTTCAGGGTGATCACCAGGCGTTAAGCCACTTCGGATACACGCATGAGCACACGCGTCGTCATTACCGGTGTCGCAGGGTTCATCGGTTCCCATCTCGCGGATGCCCTGCTCGACCGTGGCTATGCCGTGGTTGGTATCGACAATCTCTTAACCGGCGACGTAGCCAACATCACCCACCTTGCGAACCGCGATTTTCTATTTATCGAGCACGATGTCACTAACTATATCTACCTCGACGGTCCGGTCGACTTCGTACTGCACTGGGCGAGCCCGGCCAGCCCGATCGACTACCTCGAGCTGCCTATCCCAACCCTCAAGGTCGGGGCACTGGGCACGCACAAAGCGCTCGGTCTGGCCAAGGCCAAGAACGCCACGTTCGTTCTGGCCTCCACGTCGGAGGTATACGGGGATCCGCTGGAACACCCGCAGCAGGAAAGCTACTGGGGCAACGTGAACCCGATCGGTCCGCGGGGCGTATATGACGAAGCCAAGCGGTTTGCCGAGGCGATGACGACCGCCTACCACCGATATCACGGGATCGACGCAAAGATCGTCAGGATCTTCAACACCTACGGGCCACGGATGCGGATTCGCGATGGCCGCGCCGTCCCGAATTTTATCGCACAGGCGTTGCGTGACGAGGACCTAACTGTGTACGGAGACGGGAGCCAAACCCGAAGTTTCTGCTATGTCAGCGACCTCGTCGACGGAGTCGTACGGCTCATGCACTCGAACACCAACGAACCCGTGAACATCGGCAACCCTCAGGAGATGACGGTTGCCGAAATTGCGACAAACATCATCGCGCTGACCGGCTCGCGCAGCCGGATCGTGCACCGAGAACTCCCACCGGACGATCCCAAGGTGCGTCGGCCGGACATCAGCCGAGCCCGGGCGCTGCTCGAATGGGAGCCACGCGTCACGCTCACAGACGGTCTCACCCGGACGATCGAATACGTCCGGCACAAGCTGAGTCTTTGATCGCGGAACGGTCGTCCGTGTGATGAGCACGGCCACGCGCAATCCCGCCGGGTTGCGTCCACCCGAAGGGTCCGGCCCCGCCGTTTGATCAGGCCAACTAGGTGTCTTTCTGGCCCGAGCTGACGCTCCTGATCTTGGTGCGCAGACCCTTGATGCCCCGCTCGATTCGCCCCGCCAACTCCAACTCGATCCGCAGCGACTTCAGCGTCGGCGGTGCCCGGTCTGACCGTCGGCCCGAGTCACGAGACGTCGTTGAGCACACGCGCCGCGTGCGCGATGTAGTGCAGGCCGGAGGCGAGCGTGACGCCCAGCGCAACGTAGCTCGCGATGCCGACAAGCATCGAGGGCCGATCCAGCCAATTGAAATACAGGGTCATGGCAGCAGTTAGGATATACACCAGCGTCGCGAGCTTACCCAATAACGTCGGTGAGAACGTCCGGTGCCCGACCGAGAGATTCACGATCGCCACAGTAACGACGATGATGACGTCACGGCTGATCACGAGCACGGTCAGCCAAATCGGCAACCGATTGGCCAGATCGAGATTGGGTGAGGTCAGCACCACGAAGACGGAAATCAATAGGAGCTTGTCGGCCATCGGGTCCAGCAACGCGCCCAGTGTCGTGCGCTGCCCCCACCATCTCGCGAGGATACCGTCGAGCGCATCGGTGAGTCCGGCGACGACGAACACGACCAGCGCCCACCCGTTCATCCCGTAGACGACCAGAAGCACCAGCGCCGGTATCAGCAACATCCGCAGCAGCGTGAGCTGATTGGCGACTGTCAGCGCTGACATGACCAAGCAGGGCTAGCGCCCGCCCTCCACCAGGACACTGAGCCGCTCGAGTGCCGTCATTGCCTCGGCACCACCGACCGGTCGGGTCGTTTGAAAGGTGTTCCGATCGAGCACTTGCAGCACCCCGACCGACACGGCTTCTGACGCCGCGGGGTAGCTCAGATGGTAAGGCGCCAGGTCGGAAAAGCTGGGCTGAGTCGCGGCAGGCCGGTACGCGGTGAAAAGCCGTAGTATCCCCACCGCTACCTCCGCAAACTCGGCTCGCGTCACCACCCGATCCGGCTGGAACCGATAGTTGGTGTCCACCCCCATGATGTTCGCGCGTGCGACGGCGATCACCCACTCGTAACCCCAATATTCGCGCGCGTCGGTGATAATGGCGGTGCGGCCGGCGGCCGCGTCGCCCAGCAAACTCTCGAATCGCACGCCGATCAATGCTGCGAGTTGGCCCCGCGTGATCGCTTCCGTGGTTTCGATCTCGAAGTATTCTGGCGGCAGCCTGGCGTTGCGCCGGCGGGCCGCCAGAGCGGCCAGCCGGCGTGCGATATCCTCCCCTGGTTCGATTGCGTCGGCTCGCAACAAGGCCTGCTCCGCCCGGTCGAGATCTCCGTTCGCGAGATAGATCTCCGACATCAGCAACCAGGCCGGCACCGCATTCGGGTCGAGCTCGATGGCGCGCTCGACCCTCTGGATCGCGGCGGTCGTGTCACCCTGGCGGCGCTCGACTTCGGCCAGCTCGAGGTACAAGAAGCCGCTCTCCGGAGAGGCTGCGATCAGCCGTTCGTACGCCGTCCTGGCCTCTCCGTCGCGACCGGCGCCGCTCGCCTCGCGCGCACGGGCTACCTGGTCCATCAGCCCGGTGAACCGCAGCTCCTCCACACGCCGGCGTAACGTCGTCAAACCCGGGTCCGCCGCCAATGCCGCCTGGAAGCTCTCGATCGCCAGCTCGACCCGGTCACTGACCAGCAACGCCTCGCCACGGCCCACCAGTGCCGGAACGTACGCGGGCGTCAGCTCGAGTGCCCGGTCGAAACGCGCTACCGCCTCGTCGCTATGCCCGCGCGCCAGTTCGACGAACCCAAGACCGGCGCCGGACGGATAGAACTCCGGATTGCGCCGCACCGCTTCACCGAACCGCCGTTCCGCTTCGTCGAGGTCGCCGGCCTGGAGAAACAACCATGCCCGTTCGTGCTCAAGCGCGGCTCTCGTACCAGCCAGCTCCTCCGGCACAACAGGAAACGGGTAACTCGGGTAGGACGGCGTAGTGACGACCGGGAGCCGCGCAGCACAACCGGCCAGATACGACCCGCACAGGACAGCGACGAGCAACCGCGCGCGCAGTTCCTTCATCGCTCGGCGCCAACCGTGTCTGCCGACATGTGGCGATCCAGCTTATTCAGCGCGCGCCGTGGCACATCCGCCTCGATTGAGACCCGGCCACGCTGTGTCACATGAGCCAGCACACGAGCTGACCGGTAGAGCTCAGTGATACGACGTTGGTCAGCCGTGCTGTCGTCGTCGAAGACCAGCGTGACGCGCGTCACATCGAGGGACAGGTGTGACACCAGCGCGTCGATCAACACCTGTTTTCCCGTCCCGGTCCGCGCCGAGAGCCGCACCGCTTCCGGGTATCGCCGGCGCAACCGCTCGAGTTCGGACGAGTCCGCCACATCGCATTTGTTGATCACGTCCACGCGCGGGATGGCACCCGCCCCGATCTCCTCCAGCACGCGGCGTACCGCGTCGCCCTGGCGGTCGACCGACGGGCTGGTCACGTCGATGACGTGCACCAGTAAATCGGCGCGCGTGACCTCTTCCAGCGTGGCGCGGAACGCCGCCACGAGTTCGTGAGGCAACCGTTCGATGAAGCCGACGGTGTCGGCCGCCAGCAACCGCCGCGCGTCGGGCAGCTTCACCGGCCGCACCAAGGGATCTAGCGTGGCGAACAGGGCGCCGGACGGGCGCGGTCCGCGACCGGTCAACAGATTAAAGACGGTCGTCTTCCCCGCGTTGGTGTACCCAACCAGCGCCAGTGTCGGCACCGAGACCTTGCGGCGCCGCTCGCGTAGCTGGGTGCGTCGACGGCGAACGACGTCGAGCTCACGGCGCAGCACCCCAATCCGCCGGCGCACCCCGCGGCGATCGGTCTCAAGCTTTGTTTCGCCAGGTCCCCGGGTCCCAATGCCGCCGCCCAACCGCGACATGGCCGCGCCGGCCCCGACCAACCTGGGCAGCAGGTAACTGAGCTGCGCCAGCTCCACCTGCAGCTTGCCCTCGCGCGTCCTAGCCCGCCCGGCGAAGATGTCGAGAATGAGCTGAGTCCGGTCAAGAACCCGACGGCCCAGCGCCTGCTCCAGGTTGCGCAACTGCCCGGGGCTGAGCTCGTTGTTGAAGATAACCAGATCCGCCCGGACCTCATCGCACGCCAGCGCCAGCGCCTCGATCTTGCCTCGACCGAGAAACAGCGTCGGGTCCGGATGACGTCGCTCCTGCGACATCCGCAGCACGACGGTCGCGCCGGCGGTTGCCGCGAGGCCACGTAGCTCTCGCAGGGAGTGCTCGACATCGATCGATCGATCGACGCCGTGGACGAGACCGACAATCGCGGCGCGCTCTCGCGCTGAGCAATCGAGAGACGGGCCGCCGTCCATCACGCGAGCGATTGTAGCACGCGGTCCCAGGGGACCGCCCCTGCACGGAGCTGGACCGGATGCGCACCACGCGCGTCCACGATCGTGGACGCCACCCCCGCCAAACGGCCAGGCACCTCTAGTACCAGGGCAACCGTCGAACCGAGCTCTGCGACCACTTCTCCACCCGTGCCGGCTGGGACCATCCCACGTCGGTTCGCACTGGTCGCCGTAATGGGGTGACCGACCAACGCCGCCAACTGACTGGCGACACGGGAGCGTGGCACGCGCACCGCCAGGGTCCCGTCGGAGGCGTGGACGGACTCAGCGAGCACCGACTCTGGCTCTAAGACGATGGTCAGGGACCCCGGCCAGAACCGTTCGGCCAACCGACGTCCGAGCGGCGGCAAGACCCCCAGGCAAGTTTCCACCTGCCTAAGATCTGCCGCAACCAAGGTCACGCCGCGGCCGCCTGCCCGGCCCTTTAGCTGGCAAAGCCGGCGTACTGCATCCTCACGTCTCGGATCGACGCCGAGCGCATAGAGCGTGTCGGTTGGGTATGCCACGATGGCACCACGAGCCAACACGTCAACGGCCTTACAGAGCGTCTCGACACTCGGGTCAACACCGACAAACATCCGGCTAGTCATCGCCGGTCCCCGAGCCAACGACCGCGCCGCACCGCCGCGGGCGCATAATACCGGGTGGCACCAAAACCGGCTGGCTGACGGTCTATCTGGAACGTCAGGTCATGCCTCCGAAGCCCTCCCGTCGGAAGGCCGCCTCGCGTCCGCGCGTACCCCCGCCGCGTCAGCGGGGCGGCCCGCACGAAGACAAGACCAAACGTCCGTTCCGACACCGAAAGCACAAGAAGTCGCCGGACCGCCCGGCGTGACCGCCAGGCGCCCACTACTCGACGAATAGCGGCGTCAGGACACTGGTCGGGATGGCTGGACCGTCAGCGTCGACGAAAACGAAGGCATCGATCGCATACGCGCCGGGCTGGACAAGACTAAGCGGAACTACGAACCGACCGCCTCTGACTGTCGTCTGAACCGTCGTCGCGGCCGATGGCAAGGCACCGTATCGCGCAACCCGGAGGACGAGGAACCGATAGTTGCCCGTGAGAATTTCCTGGTCGATACGGCCGGTCAGGACGAGCGTGGAGCCGGACTGGACGCGACTTGGCACGACTGTGTCGAACACGAGCCCCCGCCAATCACGCACACCGAACGACGGGTAGCCGACGGCCAGGGTCTGTGCGATTTTCTGGGTCACTCCGGGGTCCAGCGGATCGACATTGGTCCGCAGGATAGTCCGGTTCCCGGTGGCCTCTGAAAACGACCCAAACCCATCGTAAGACCTGGTGCCGGCGGCGACCGCCGCACGCTGGGCGTAGAAGTTATAGTAGTCCATCTCACGCTTGGAGACGGGCTCCTCCGACACGACGACGAACGCCACGCGCCACTCGCTGAACGATGGTCCACTCCGTGGTCCAAGCGCCGCCATGATCTCGTTAATGTCGACCGATTTCCGTACGCCCACCACCGGTGTGGTCACCGTCGGCGCGCTCGGCGGCGCGCCACCGAGCTGCGCCTGATCGGCAAACACGGTGACATCGGGGATCGCCGCCGGCTCCAGGAACCCCATGCGATAGAGCTGGAGCGGATGAAATGTAATCGGCGCAGTCGTCCGTTTGATTTGAAACGTGTCGGTACCGCCCACGACGGTGGAGGGCACACGCTCAACCTCGCGTGTCCCTTTCAGCACTGCCCCGATCAACGTTGTTCCCCCTTGCAGGAGCGGTGAGTGCCTCGCCGGCTGATAACCGGCCGCCACAGCCCCCGCAATCCCAGCAAGATTGGTCTCGTCCCCCCACTGATGGGCAATCTGGTGCACCGTCGTTTCGTGCTGTCCAGGGAATCCCGCCGCATAGAGCTGCACCGACCGCAGCATCCGGCTGCCGTAGGCCGCCTGCTCGTTGAACAGGGCCGACCCGATGCCCCGTACGTCGTTCGTTACGTTGATGTTGAACGCCGCATACCCGAACGGCGACCGGCGCGGGACAAAAGACAACGTGTGATAAACGTCGGCGAAGTGCCGATAGAATGCGGCCGCCGCCCGCTTGAACTCGAACGCCTGGCCGCCATTCGACATCCGCGCATCGCCGAAGCCTGGCAACACAAGGTTTACGACGTGGCTGGCGTACTGCGCCACCGGCCCAGACGACGCGGACGAGTTGACCAAGCCCACGATTGAGGCCGGCAAGCTCGCCGGGGCCACCTTGAGCCAGACGGTCACGAAGCTGGGGCTGGACAGCGTCCCGTTCGGGTCCGTCACCCCAGAACCAGGCACCTCGAGCCGCCCTAGCGGAACCTGCGGAAAGTCGTGACCGTGCGGGTAGAGCAGTAGATCGGCGAGTATCGAGCCGGGGTAGCTTTGGTCGAACACGCTGACTAGCCGTCCACCCACCGATCGCGTCGTGGCCCGCGACCAGTTCTCCGACACGTAGCCCGTCGGAAGGGACGGCACGTTCCGTCGGAACACCACCGCCGGCACGTCGCCCACCACCTCCGCCACGACACGGATCGTCCCCGCCTCGTTCGGTGTCAGAATGCGTGGGAAATGATCGTAGGCGAGTGGACTGTTCGCGGCCAGCGGTGACAGCGGCCGAAGGCCAGGTCTCGACTCGGCCGGCGTACCGCAAATGAACCCCGGCCGCTCGCCCGCTATCGGCAACGAGCCCACTCGAACCACCGGCCCTTGCTCGGATCGCGGCGTTGCGCCGAACAGCGCCAACGCCAGGCCGGTCACGAGCACACACGATCGCAGCACCGTCGCCGCACCTCACCATGGGGCACTGTGCCCCGCTAATCCACTATCGTATCCGGCATCGGGGAGTGTCAACCACCGAAACCGCCCCGATCCGAGCGGGCTGCTCGATATGGCACACCCTCTCACGGCGCGTGCGGGGGTACGTGCACGCACCCAGCCGAAGGCGGACGGGCTCCGCCCGACGCCAGCCTATGAACTGGACCTTGGCTTGTAACCCCTGCCGCAGATGAATGGTGTCGATGAACTGGATTCGCGACGGACTGGTCTGCTCCGGAGCGGAGACCGCGCGTGGGCCATGCCGACCGGCTCTCCGATAAAGAGCATCGGCGCTTCGTCGCGCTCTCCCTCTCCGATCACTACACGCCCGTCGATCGGGACGCAATCCAGCGTCGCCCGTATCGACTCGACCGCCACATGGTCCGCCCGGTCCAGGTCCCCTTGCCCCATGGTGTGGGCACACGGGATGGCCGCCTGCTCCACGACCTCCAGAAACGCCGACGATAAATCGATTCTCACAGGCTGGTCCGACATCTCGCTCACGCCTACCTCAACTCTTCAGAAGGTGATCAGGCGATACTCGGAGGCTCGGGGCGACGCCGGCATCCCGCATGTCATATCGCGGCGAGTCGGAACGGACCCGAGTAGTGCGTGGGGCCTCGCCCGTCACAAACGAGCGACCCGGACCGGTGCCCCCCGCTCGAGCTCGAGACGCTCGACTGCGCTGGCCTTGTTGGCCGCAATCTCCAGCGTGTCTGCGCTGCCGAAGAGCGCACAGACCTCATCGGCCGCGATGTCGGCGTAGGTCTCTACCAATCGTCCGACCGGATGCCCACCGACCTCTATCTCAATCTTGCCGCCTGTCACCAACCGCTCGAAGCTCTTCCGATCGATGTTCGTCACGATGTTGCCGAACCGATCGATACGCAGCACCACGCCGTCGATACCCTCGTCCCGGACCTGAATCACCGGAATGTCAATGGACCGGTAGTCACTCACCGGCCGGCCAAGCGCGGACAGCTGAAGCCCCTTGGCCAGCCAGGCCGCGGCCGGGGCGAACCGGTCCCGCCCCTCAAAGGTCCGGCTGACAGTCGGCCTCGCATAGCGGCGTTCGGTGAGCTCCACCACCAGCCTGGGCGCGGTCTCCTGAAACACCGCCGTCAACACGCCGTTGTCCGGCGCGATGAACCGATGATTTCCAGTGTCGGCTGCCAGACCCCGACGTGCCGAGCCCACACCGGGGTCCACGACGATGAGAAACACGCAGCCAGCCGGGAAGAACCGGCATGCCGCCGCCAGTTCGAGCGCAGCGAACTGCACGTCGTGTGGCGGAATGTCGTGGGAAATATCGACGAGCGTAGCCTCCGGACAGGTCCCCAGGATCACACCCTTCATGGCGCCGGCGTAATGGTCGCGGCTACCGAAATCGCTGAGCAACGCGACGATTGGACGGGCCATGATCCCTTGGGCCGGTCGCCGACACACCAACAGCGGCGCATGCGAACGCTGGTCGTGCATCCGGCCCGACGATTTCAACAGGAATGAAGAGCGGTCCTCGACGGGCCGATATGCCGAGTCCCGTTCTGCTGGGGATGGCTAGCTAGCTCTGGCCGGCGGTAGCCCGCACGGGAACCGGCGCCTTCGCCGATGCTTGAGGTTGTGGCTGCCCCTGCGACACCTTTGGCGCGGGCTTGCCGTCGCCCTTTGACCGTGCACCTTGCTGCATGTCGATCCCGCCACGGAACCGGGCGCCCTCGGCGATGGCGACCTTGGGCGCGATGATGTCCCCCTCCACCGAGCCGCTATCCCGGATCACTACCTTCTCGGTCGCCCTGATGTTCCCCAAGACCTCTCCCAGTACCACTACCGCCTTTGCAAACACCTGCGCCCTGATCCGTCCGTGTGGCCCAATTGTGAGCAGGTGCTGCTTTAACTCGATCTTGCCTTCGATCTGCCCCTCGATCGTCAGGTCCTCGCTGCCGCCCAGCTCGCCCTTGATCAGCACCGACTTGCCGATGTGCACGACTTCCCGATCGGCCAATCGGCCCGGCTCCGGTTCCGTCACTCCGACGCCGGCCCCCGTCAGATTGGCCGCCGGGGGTACCGACTTTGAGGCCTCTTCCCGCTTCCACATGCCAGCATCTCCACACCAAGCGGTCGGTCCGTGCTGTGTTCGGCTCGATCGCGAGCACGCCAGCTTTATGACGGGCACAGTATACGAGAGGCTCCAGGGCCTGTCCATCGGCGCAACAACACCGGCGAACCGACCCTCTCGGCCCTGGCGGCCAGCCGCCGCCGGCCCCGAGACACAGCGGAGTCGTCTCCGAACAACCACCGGCGTCGACAGACTGGGGTACCGCGCAGTGCCAAATACCAGGCCATCTTTCCGATCACTGCACTATGATCATAGTGATGCGGATCTATCTTGACCATAACGCGACAACGCCGGTAGCCCCTGAAGTGGCGGAGATCATGGCAACCGCCCTGCGCACCGCGTTTGGTAACCCGTCCAGTGTGCACCACCATGGACAGCAGGCCAAGACAGCCCTGGACGAAGCACGGACGGCCGTCGCCAGACTCCTCGGAGCGGGACCGACCGATGTGGTCTTTACATCGGGAGGTTCCGAAGCCGACAATCTTGCAATTCGGGGCGCCGCCGAGGCCCTCGCCGGTACCGGGCGCCGTCACCTCGTCGCTAGCGGGATCGAACATGAAGCGGTGTTGCACACCCTCAAGGCACTCTCAAAGCAGGACTGGACCGTCACGCTGGTGGGTGTCAACGCCAGCGGCGTCATCACACCCGAACGGCTTGCCACAGCGCTGACGGACGAGACGGCGCTCGTCTCCGTGATGCACGTCAACAACGAGATCGGCACCATTCAGCCAATTGCGGAGTTGGCGCGCCTTGCGCATGCGCGTGGTGCCCTCTTCCACACCGACGCGGTCCAGTCGGTCGGCAAACTCCCGGTCGATGTCAGCGCGCTCGATGTCGACCTACTCTCTCTGTCGGGGCACAAGTTCAACGGCCCCAAGGGAATTGGGGCCTTGTGGGTCCGCCGCGGCATCCGGCTGCAGTCGCAGTTGACCGGGGGTAAGCAGGAACGGAATCGCCGCGCAGGCACCGAGAACGTGCCCGCCATCATCGGTCTCGGGGCCGCGGTGCAGCTGGTCATCGACAAGGGCACGGCGGAGGCGAATCGGGTGGCTACGCTTCGAGACCGTCTCGAATCGGGGATCCTGTCCAGCGTCATCGGTACGATGGTCAACGGGGATCCGGCACGGCGGGTCGCCAACACGTCCAACATCAGCTTCGACGGCGTTGAAGCCGAATCGCTCCTGATCGCCCTCGATCTCGACGGCATTGCCGTGTCGACCGGCTCCGCCTGCTCCTCAGGCAGCCTCGAACCGTCACATGTGCTTCGGGCGATGGGGTGCTCGCCCCATCGGACCCAGAACTCCATCCGCTTCAGCCTGGGTCTCGGCAACACCTCCGGCGAGATCGACCATGTGGTCTCGATGCTGCCGGGCATCGTGAACCGGTTGCGTACTTTGACCGGTCGTGGCCGCCGCCCGTCGGCCGCGGTGGGTGGCTAAACGTCATGCGTGTCGTGGTCGCGATGTCGGGAGGTGTCGATTCATCAGTTGCCGCCGCACAGCTGGTCAACGAGGGCCACGACGTTATTGGGCTCTCGATGCAACTGTACGATCAGCAGGCGGGCGAGCGGCAATTCGGTGGCTGTTGCTCACTCGAAGATCTGCACGATGCCAGACGCACTGCCGCCACCCTCGGTATCCCGCACTACATCCTGAACTTCGAGCGGCAGTTCGACGACGCGGTCGTCTCCACGTTCGTGCGTGAGTATGCCGCGGGTCGCACCCCGATCCCCTGTGTGCAGTGCAATGGCGAGCTGAAGTTTACGCATCTGCTCGACCGCGCCGCCGCGTTCGGCGCCGACTGTGTCGCAACCGGCCACTATGCACGTCTCGACCGCACGATCCCGGGTCGAACGATTCTCCGACGGGGGCTTGATCCCATGAAGGATCAGTCGTACTTCCTCTTCACACTGACCCAGGCACAGCTCGCCAAGGCGCACTTTCCGGTGGGGCATCTTCACAAGGCGGAGGTGCGGGCCCGTGCGCAGGCGTACGGCCTCGCCGTCGCAGACAAGCCCGATAGCCAGGAACTCTGCTTCGTGGCGGACGGGAACACTGCCCGGTTCGTGGAAGAGCGGATGCCAGCAGTCGCACAGGCCGGATCGATTCGCGATCTGGGCGGGCGACAGGTCGGCAGCCATGACGGCGTCCACCACTTCACGGTTGGACAACGGAGGAGACTCGGGCTATCGACCAGCGTCCCGCTCTATATCCTGGAGATCGACGCCGCGGCCAACACCCTGACCGTCGGCCCGCGTGCCGCGCTGGAACGGACCCGGCTGACCGCGTCGAACGTCAACTGGATTGCCGGGTACTCACCCGCCTCATCACGCCTGATCACGGCGCGCATCCGGCATCGGAATCCCGACGCTCCGGCCACCGTGAAACCGTTACCTGACGACCGGGTCGCCGTGACCTTCGACGAGCCGCAGTGCGCAGTCGCGCCCGGTCAGGCGGTCGTCTTCTACGACGACGACACCGTACTCGGCGGCGGATGGATCGATTGACCCCGCCCGGTCTGAGGCCCCGACGAGAATCTTTTATTAGTTCAGGATCACCGGTGGTGGCCACGGCGCGAACTTGCGCGCCGCGCGGGTGCAGAGTGGGGCCTTCTGGATCCCACGGAGCGCCCGCGTGGGGTTCATGACGCAGCCCGACTGAGCCAGCCTCCCGCGAGCGACCGAGCCTGGGTGTGGGGCAGAGCCCCACGAAAATCAGAGCGACTCCAGATACCGCTCGGCGTCGATCGCCGCCATGCAGCCGGTCCCGGCGGCGGTAATCGCCTGGCGATATACATGATCCTGCACGTCTCCGCAGGCAAAAACGCCGTCCACGCTGGTTCTGGTGCCTTTGCTCGACACGATGTACCCGGTGCTGTCCTGTTCGAGTTGCCCCTCGAACAGGACAGTGTTGGGGGTATGCCCGATGGCGACGAACACCCCATCGACCGCCAGTTCCTTGGTTTCGGCCGTCTTGTTGTTGCGCAGGATAACCCCGGTCACGACACCCTGGTCGACATCCTTCACCTCGACGAGTTCGGTGTTCCACTCGAAGATGATCTTCGGGTTGGTGAACGCCTTGTCCTGCATGATCTTCGACGCGCGCAGCCGGTCACGCCGATGCAACACGGTCACCTTAGACGCAAACTTGGTCAGGAAGGTAGCCTCCTCCAGGGCCGAATCTCCGCCTCCGACGACGACGATAGGCCGGTCACGGAAGAAGTAGCCGTCGCAGGTCGCGCAGGTGGACACCCCGTGCCCTATCAGCGTCCGCTCCGACGGCAGGCCCAGGAGCCGCGCCGACGCCCCCGTTGCGATGATCAGCGATCGTGTCTCCTGCACGACGTCACCCAGCCGCACGACAAACGGCCACGACCCGAGCTCGACCGCGGTGACGTCTCCGCTGAGGATCTCGGCGCCGAACCGTTGCGCCTGCGCGCGCATCTCGGCCATCAAATCTGGCCCCATGATCCCCTCCCGATATCCTGGAAAGTTCTCGACCATGGTCGTCAGCATCAGCTGACCACCCGACTCCAGTCCCTCTATCACCAGCGGGGCCAGGTTGGCCCTGGCGGCGTAGAGAGCAGCCGTGAGCCCGGCCGGACCGGACCCGATTATGATCACGTTATACATGCGGTCAACCCATCTCGTTCGACCCGGCTCCTTACTTCAACATGCCGGTATTACGTCGTGACAGGGCATCGGTCTTATGCCGGCGCCCGATCGCCTGCTGGTACTCTTGGACATACGCAGCGGCCGAAGCGTCCCAGGAAAAATCCTTTGCCATACCCGCCAGTTGCAACCCTCGCCACCGCACGGGGCTGGCGAAGACCTCGAGCGCCCTTTCGAGCGCCGAGACCATCGCCGACGCCGTGTACTCGCGAAACGTAAACCCGTCACCGCCGCCCGTACCAGGATCGAACGGACGCACCGTGTCGTCAAGACCGCCGGTGGCGCGTACGACCGGCACCGTACCGTAGCGCATACTGTACATCTGGTTGAGCCCGCACGGCTCGAAGCGTGACGGCATCAAGAATAGATCGGCGCCACCTTCGATCAGATGTGCCATCCGCTCGTCGAAGCCGACCTGTACCCCGACCCGCGTCGGGTGCGCCCCCGCCAGCGCACACCACATCTCCTCATAACGGCGTTCGCCAGTGCCCAGGATGGTAAACGCCGCGTCCATACTTCCCAGGGCGTCACGCGCCTCCCAGATCAGGTCGAGCCCCTTCTGATCGACCATCCTGGAAACCATGCCGATCACCGGACGTGACATCGCCGCGTCATCGACCGGCAGCCCGTACTGCGTCAAGAGCACCCGTTTGGCCAACCGCTTCCCCTCGAGATCCGACGACGAGAACGGCGCTGGCAAGTGCCGGTCCGTCCGCGGATCCCAGGTCTCGGTATCGATACCATTGCGTATGCCTGTCAACAGGTGCTGCCGGTGGACCAGCAGCCCCTCGAGCCCGCCGCCGAACTCGGGGGTCAGAATCTCGCGCGCATAGGCGGCGCTGACGGTCGTCACCGAGTCCGCAAAGTTGATCCCACCCTTCAGGAAGCTAACCTGCTGCCAGAACTCGAGCCCTTCCATCGACAGCAGCACCGCGCTGAGGTCAAGCTCCGCCAGAGTCGTACTCGGGAACAGCCCCTTGTAGGCGAGGTTATGAATGGTGAAGACCGACGGGATCCGCCGCCAGGCCGGTTGCCCCGAGTACCGCGTCCTGAGCAGGACCGGCACCAGACCGGTCTGCCAGTCGTGCACATGCACGAGTGACGGCGGCACGTCGAGCCCCACTGCATAATCGAGCGCCGCCCGGGCCAGCACCCCGAAGCGCACCGCGTTGTCCGGATGGTCTTGCCCGCCGAGTTCGTAGAGCCCGTCACGGTCGTACAGCTCGTCACATTCGACGAACACCACCCGCTCGAGGGGCCCATTTACCACCTCGACGAGACCCACGTCGAAGGCCCGCCCCCCCATGATCAGCGTGTAGCGGCGTTCGGCCCGTCCCACCGCATCGACCTCCCGATACCGCGGCATGACCAGCGTCACCGCGTGACCCAACCGGGCGAGCGCGCGCGGCAGCGCGCCGGTAACATCCGCCAGTCCCCCCGTCTTGGCGTAGGGCTGCGCCTCGGAAGCCACCATCAGGACCGACAGAGCGGACGACGGCAGCGGCGCAGAGGCCTCCGACATGGCGAGCGGCTGTGACAGGCTGGATTACTCGGCGGCCGATGTGAGGAGCACGCTGGCCTGAGTCGACAGCCAGTCCACGAGCCGGCGGGCTTCCGCGAACCGCCCCAGGTTCGACCTTGCCCCCAGCACCACGACCGACACCGCTCGGTCGTCGTCGAGTTGCACCAGGGTGGCGAGACAGTACCCCGCTTCGTCGATATAGCCAGTCTTGCCGGCTATCACATCGACCGGCGTACCCAGCAAGCGGTTGGTGCTCCGGATGGTTCGCGATCGGCGGCTCGTGTGGATCCGATACGAGCGCTTCCGCATGACCTCGGACACCTGTGGCCGTTCGCTGGCTTCGGCAATCAGGCGAGAGACCTCGTAGGCGGTCGACATGTTACTCTCGCTCAACCCGGACGGTTCGTTGAACCGTGTCTGGTGCAACCCGAGCTCGGCCGCCCTGGCGTTCATCCGGGTCACGAACCTCTTCGTGCCCCACGGCGACACCCGCGCCAGCGCCCTGGCCGCGGCGTTATCCGACGCTACCAGCGCCAGATGTACGAGGTCCCGGACCGAGACTCGCTCCCCGCGCCGCAGATAGGTCGTCGACGCGCGACGGACGTCTTGCCGAGAGATGACTACCTCGCGGGACAGATCCGGCTGCGACTCCAGGAAGAGCATGACCGTCATCACCTTGGTAATGCTCGCGATCGGACGCAACTCGCGCGAGTTCCGCTCCCACAGTGTCTCGCCGGTCACCGGATCGAGAACTATCGCCGCGTGGGCGCGCACGCGCGGCGCCGGGATATCGGGCACCCTCCGCACGGGCGGCGGCACCCCGCCCGCCTGCGGCGGTGTACGCGGCGCCACGCCGGACACCCAGGTCTCGATGCTGCTCGGAGGATCGACAGTCGGACGATACCCAGCGCCCGCCGACACGGACCACGCCAGCCAGGCAACGCCCGCGACGACCATGTATAGAAGCAGCCGACGCGCCACCCGCTCAGCCACGGTCTGCCGCCATCTCCAGAGGGGCCAATTCCACACCATCTACGGGTCCATGCCTGTTTGGCAAAACAACGGAAATTCTACCAAACTTCCCGCTCGACGTCAGAAGTCGGTTCGGCACCGGCAGGCCCGCAACTTCGGTACAGCGCGGGGTTGCACCGCTGGCTCCTGGCAACCCGTCGAATGTGGCAGGTCTCTTGCCGGGCTCCTAGGCGGGCCCGCGAGGGAGGGAGTAGTGCGTGCGTGACCGGATATCGAGGTCATCACGGCCCACGATCTCGACACTGAGACGTCTGCTACGAAACGTCGGGTCAGGATTGCTGGTATAGAAACCGACGATATAGTAGTCGCTCGTCTCGGCGTCGATCTCCCGCAGGGCGTCGCCGAAGTCGTTCCGGTTGACCACCGCCATACCGCCGGTCAACTCCGCCAACGTACGCAGACTATTCTGGGTCTTGAAGACGTACGCGTTCCACTCCTCCAGCGGGATAGAATCTTCGAGGTCCATGCCGGCCACCAGGCCCCGCGGGTCGAAGGAGTAGAACGAGGTATTGGCCCGGTTGGCTACCCGCGACAGCTCGAACAGCTGCGTGGCCAGGTCGTGGTCGGAGAAGCGCTGATTCTGCCGCAGCATCAGCGCAAACGGGTCGGTCCTCGGGTCCTCGATGTCCTGATAGATGTCGTCAACCTGATCCTGGGTCAGTAAATTCCGTGTGACCCCCTCCTGAGCCGCACGCCGCAGCGCAACGAGGGGCTCGCTGTACGCCCGCGACTCGGGGAACGGGTCGAAGTCATATCCACTACTGAGATAGATGAACACCTTCCGCCGATCGTGCACCTGCTCGAGGTTGATGAGAATATCCCTCGCCGTCTTGAACGCTACATGCGCCCGATAATGCACCTCCATCGGACCACCCGAGCTGGCGACATTTCGGGCCTGCTCCATAATGCTTATGCCATCGCCCGTGATCCGATCCACCACTTCGTAGAGCCGTGCCCGGTCGTAGGTCATGTCGACCGCGATCGACGACGGACCCGTGGAAACGATGCCAAACAGATCGCCTTCGTGAATCAGCGTGTCGGCGATCTCTTTGAAGACCTGCCGCACCCGCGGCGTGAGCGAGACGGGAAGGTGCAAGTCGTCCACGAACAACACGAAGATACGGCCGGCCACTTCGGTCACGGGCCGCGACGACGGCAGGATGATGCCCTCCTGCACCGGTGGCGGCGGCAGGAGCTGGTTGTAGACCCGCCCTCCGTGGACCAGCACCAGCGATGCGATCTCCTGCTCGACGCCATCCTCCAGGACCTGAATATCGTCCTTGGTCAGATCGGAGATGAAGAGCCCGTCCCGATCGCGCACGATAACATCGGTGGTGATCAGGGTGACCCCTGCGCGGAACGTGGGCTGCACACCCGACCCGATCTGCCCAACCGTCGTCGGAGGCGGCTCGGGCGGAGTCTGCGCCGGCGTCTGGGCCAGCACCAGCGCCGAACCGGCCACCGCGGCCACGAGGGCAGCCGCAACGCGCCAACCTCCGCCACCCGAAGATCTCAGTCGCACGGGTTCCATTATAGCAAAGCTCCTGTCGGATGAAGCTGAATTGGAACAACGTCCCAAACAGTGAGTATGACGCCGAGAGTCGTCGCCTGGTCGGCCCTGGAAATCACGTGTCTGGGTCGTTCGCCAGCAGTCCCCCGGTCGATTCACCCACGTGCGATTCCACCCGGGTCTCCGGCACACCGTCCGCCCCGCTGGGGGCCGCGGCGGGCGCCACCCCAACGCCTGCCTCTGGCAGACGGTCACGGCGCGGCCGCCCCCGCCGCCTGCGTCGGCGCCGCCCAAGCACTTTCCGAATGGCGGCGGTGTTCACCTCCAGGGCCGCCAGGCGCTCGCGCGCCTCATCAACCGTCCGCCACGCATCGGGGTCGAGCAATGACGCCTGGGCGAACACCTTCTCGAGCGTGGCTGGATCCCGAAACCGGTCGCCGATCCGAACCTGGAGCTCGGCGTGACGGGCCCTCAGCCGAACCAACCCCTGGTCGTCAGTCAGTCCCAACACCACATGGGCCGGTGGTCCCTCCGCCGGTTTCTCCGGATCGCTATCGGCGTCCAGATCGTCCCAAACTTCCGACCCCGGTTCGGTCCCGGGACCGTCCAGCTCCTCGTCGGGCTCGATTGCAACCGGGGATTCGGCCGTCTCGACCGGCCCAGCCACCGGGATCGGGTCAAGCGGCGGCGGGATACTCGCCGGCGCAGAGCCGGCGCCCCGGCGTCGCCGCGTACGCCGATCCTCGCGCCCATCTCGCTCGCGCTCCGGTGGCACCGGAGGTGGCTTGACCTTGAGAATCTTGTCCCAATCGAACTTCAGATCTGGATTGCACTCTTCGATGGCGCGGATCGCCGCAGGGTCGAGCGCCAGTCGTCCGATCTTGACGTCTGGAGGTGAGCGGAACCAGTAGAGCACACGCAGATGTGCCGCCCCACTGCGCAGGTAAGTGTGGCACAGATAGGTGCTTTCGTAGCCACGCCTGTCACGGGAAAACCGAAGAAAAGGCATCCAGTCTCTGTTGCGATTGCCGCCTAGCGCTTCTTCCGCGACCGAGCAGACGGTCGGGTCCTCTTGGCTTCGGCGCCCCCCGCACCTGTGCGCACCTTCGACGCAGATCTGGCGGCCGACTTACCGGCCGCCGATGCGCGGGATCTGGAGGCCGTCTTGCGAACTGGCGGTGCCCCGGGTTTCTCGCGCGTGGCTGCCTTCTTCGCAGTCCTGGTGGTCTTGGCCGGATTCGTGGCCTTCCGGACGGATTTCATTGGCGTCGGCCGGGCAGCCCGTGAGACGGCCGCCCGTTTACTGGTCCGCGCAGACGCCGCTCGCCGTACGGCAGCCTTTCCGGTACGCTTCCTGGCCTTGGCCACCTGCTTCGCTGGTCCCGTACGCCGCTTCGACGTCCGCTTGGCTTTCGCCAGTTTGGCGATTTTGGCTGCTCTCTTGGCTGCGGCCCCGGCCCGGGATGCCCTCGCCGAGCGATAGCTCATCGTGAACCGCATCTGGTCGCCAATAATGTGATAACTCCAGATTTCGGTGACCGGAACCCGGTGATCGTCGCACAGCCGCCGTGCCGCGTCGGTAGCACCGGCCGGAACATACAGGTAGAACGCCCCCCGCACTTTCCCCAGCTCCGCCCATTCCGCCATCGCTTCGATGTAATTGACCGATTCGGCCGTCTCGACCTCGACCACGCCGTGCAGCCGCCGTGGTCCCACGCTGTTGATCAGCACGAGATCCGGGTACACCAGACCCGTCCCCGAGGGCACGCCGGTCGCTTCGCGCTCATCTCCGAGGTTGACGCTCACCTCGAATTTTCGCCGCAGACGGCTTTGCAGTATCCGGATTACGCGGTTGTGCTCGAACTGCTCGCGAATCGGCCGTAACAGGATCGCACTCACATTGTTTCCGTAGGTCAAATGACAGAATGACGCCGTCAACCCATGATACCGCCGTAGGCTTACACTAGCATGGATGACAACCCCGTCCAAAGACACCCTATCTACAGTCGTCCTGGAACGACCGGCAAGCGTAGTGGTCATCGACGGTCGTGTTGCGCCCGTCACAAGGCGCAACGGGGAACACATGGCGGCTGTAAGGCGTGGAGCGGAAGCCCAGTGCTATCCTTCAAGTTGGCGGACCATCCGAACCCCGAGGGCCCAGGTACCACGGCCCCTACTTGACGCAATGCCGCTCTGCGCCTGACAATCGGAGGATGGCGACGTGTGGGATTTCATGAACCTTCAGTCCAATGAGTCCATCCTAATCGTGGACGATAACCCGGACGTCACCGACACGTTTTCACGCTTATTGCGGCTGGAAGGCTTCACGGTCCACACGGCCATCGACCCGGAAGGTGGTCTCGAGATCGCAGCTGGCACGCATCCGGCCTCGCTCATCTTGGATCTCCGGGAGCCTATCCTGAGCGGTCTGCAATTCCTCCAGCCCATGCGGCAAACACCGGCGCTGCGAGACACCCCTGGGGTAATCGTGACCGGCGATTACTTCATAGACGACCGCACCACCTCACAAATTGAGGCGCTGGGCGCTGAAGTCCACTTCAAGCCATTGTGGTTGGACGATCTCGTGGCCCTCGCGCGAGGCCTCCTCGCCGCCTAGTCATCTTGTCTACGGGTGACATCGTCAAGAGTGCAACAGGTTTCCCGGTCGAGATAGGGAGCGGCGAGTGAACCAGCGTTTTCTTCGCGCCTGTCGGCGTGAACCGGTCGACGCCACTCCGGTATGGTTCATGCGGCAGGCAGGCCGGTACATGCCAGCCTATCGCGCCGTGCGCGAGCGTCACACCTTGCTCGAGATCTGCCGCCAGCCGGAGCTGGCCGCCGAAGTCACGCTGCAGCCGGTGGCTGCGATTGACGTCGACGCGGCTATCCTCTTCTCGGACCTACTGCTTCCGCTCGAGCCGATGGGCATTCCTTTCGACTTCGTCAAGGGCGAAGGGCCGGTCATCGACCAGCCTGTCCGATCCGTGGAGCAGATCGACCGCTTGATCCAATTCGAACCACGGGAGTCGCTGGCGCACGTGCTCGACACCATTCGTCTGCTTCGTACTCCTTTGGCCAATCGGGTGCCGCTGATCGGCTTCGCCGGGGCCCCCTTCACGCTGGCCTCGTATGCCATTGAAGGCGGGCCGTCCCGCAGTTTCGGGCGCACCAAGGCGCTGATGTACAGCGAGCCGGACGCGTGGCATCGCCTGGCGGACACGTTCGCCGCCATCATCGCCGACTATCTGGCCGCCCAGATCGAGGCCGGTGTCCAGGCGGTCCAGGTGTTCGACTCCTGGGTCGGGGCACTGTCCCCGCGGGACTACCGCGAATTCGCGTTGCCCCACACCAAACAGATCTTCGACACGGTGCGACCACTCGGCGTTCCGATGCTGCACTTCGGCACCGGCACTTCCACGCTGCTCCCCGCGATGAAAGAGGCCGGTGGCGACGTGATCGGGCTCGACTGGCGCATTCCCCTCGACGCGGGATGGGATCTGATCGGTGAGGACCGGGCCGTGCAAGGCAACCTGGATCCGACGTTATTGCTGGGTCCCGTTGAGCGCATGTTGCGGGGCGCGCTCGACGTGCTGCGACTGGCGCAGAACCGCCCCGGGCACATCTTCAACCTGGGACACGGGATTCTCCCCACGACCGAACTGTCGCACGTCCAGACACTTGCCCGCTTCATCCACGAGCAGACGGCGTGATCGCGAGCAGTCTCTTCGTACGACTCGGCAGTCAAGAGTCCGAGGGCACCGTGAAGATCCGGTCGTCTGCCAGGAACCCCGCCCCGACACCGGGTCCGGGCGGCCCGACACCCGATGGGCGTCGTTGACGTCGCGGTCGTCGGGGCTGGAGCGGCCGGGCTGGCAGCAGCGTACGAACTCTGCCGTCAGGGCGCGTCCTTTGTCCTGCTGGACGCGTCGGCACGACTCGGCGGTGTCATCCGTACGGAGCAGGTAGACGGCTTCATACTCGATGCCGGCCCCGATGCGCTGCTCGTGCAAAAACCGGCCGCCATTCGACTGTGCGAGGAACTGGGGCTCGGCGAGCGGCTGATCCCCACGCTGGAGCCCCGGACCGCCTACGTGCTGCGCGACCGCCTGCGACCGATACCGGCAGCCTCCGTGCTCGGCATCCCGACCGCCATCGCGCCATGGATCGCGAGCGACCTGATTTCTCCAGCCGGCAAGCTCAGAATGGCGGCAGAAGTGCTTATTCCGCGTGGCGATGCGACGCAGGAATCGGTGGGAGATTTCTTTCGGCGGCGCTTCGGACGCGAGCTAGCCGACTATGTTGCTGAGCCGCTGCTGGCCGGCATTCACGCCGGTGATGTCGACCGGCTGTCGATGCGATCGCTGTTCCCGCGGCTGGTGGAGGCTGAGCGCACCTACGGCAGTGTAATTCTGGCCCTGCGGGCTTCCCGCGCGAAAAGGCAACGGCCCACGGGGGGACTATTTCGCTCGCTCCCCGGCGGCATCGAAGAGCTGGTGACTACGCTGGTGGCGAGACTACCGGCGTCGTCCATCCGCCGCGGCGCACGGGTCCTCGATCTGAATGGCCCCGCACCCTATACGGTGCGGGTCGCCGGCGGCCTCGATGTATCAGCCCACGCCGTGATCCTAGCCACCCCCGCCCACGCCACGGCGAACCTGGTTCGCGGGCTCGACGCGCAACTCGCGACGCGGTGTACCGAGATCCGCTACACGTCGACCGCAACCGTACTACTGGGCTACCCGCAGTCGGCGATTCGCCGGCCGCGGCGCGGTTCCGGGTTCGTCGTGCCGCGAATCCTGGGTCACGTGCCCCTGATGGCCGGGTCGTGGGTAACCTCGAAGTGGCCGGGCCGCGCGCCGCAGGGACACGTGCTGCTCCGTGGCTTCCTGGGCGGTGCCCGCGACCCGGAGGTGCTCTCGCGTCCGGACAATGAATTGATCGATCAGGCCCACCGCACGTTCGTCCCACTATTGGGCATCGACCGACACGCGGACCTCAGGCGGGTCTACCGCTGGGACCGGGCCAACGCCCAGCACGACGTGGGACACATCGAACGCGTCTTAGAAATCGAACGGCGGCTGGACCGCCTGCCCGGAGTCTACGTCACCGGCGCGGGGTTCCGCGGGGTTGGCATCCCCGACTGCGTCGCCGATGGGCGGGCCATCGCGCGCGCGGCAGTCAAGTGGCAGCGCAACCGGCACCCACAAGCCACGCCGTAGCGTTGTGACACCGCCCCCCCCCAAGAACCATCAGCCGTTTAGCCGGCAGTGGACTTCCTGGCGGTGGTCTTCGCGATCTTCGTCGCCTTCGTCGCCTTCGTCGCCTTCGTCGCCTTCGTCGCCTTCGTCGCCTTCGTCGCCTTCGTCGCCTTCGTCGCCTTCGTCGCCTTCGTCGCCTTCGTCGCCTTCGTCGCCTTCGTCGCCTTCGCGGCCTTCGCGGCCTTTGTCGTCTTCCTGGTCTTCACGGCCTTCGTGGCCTTGGCGGTGCTCGTGGTCTTGGCGGTGCTCGTGGTCTCCGTGACCTTCGACCTCTTGGCCGACGCCGTGGTCTTGCGTTTACGCGCCCGTGGACGCACCGCGGGAGCTGGTTCTCTCGAGGGCTCGATTCTGGCCAAGGTGGTCAGAAATTTTCTGACCGTCCTGTCATCGAACTGAATGCGGGTGAAGGCATCCTCAACGGCGATGACGGAACCGAGACCGTAGGTCGCTTCGTGTACTCTGGTCCCAATCTCGAAACGCTTCATTCTAAAAATTTCCTCTCGGTGTCATGCTGCAGGGCCAGCGGGGGAAGCAGGATGCGTACGCCCCGAAGACCGATGATATCCCGATGTTATGAGCACCGGCAAGACTGCGGTCTTCCGCGTCGTCGCCCGATGACACCACCAACTCCGTCCAGGTAAAACGCGGATGCCAGGCACACGAACCATCCAGCTAACCGGCATTTCCCTTGATCTCGGCGCCGGGCGACGTGGCGTTGACATTGGACCATCGGCTCTCCGTGTCGCCGAGCTGGCTCACGACTTGCCGCGATGGGACACTCGGTGACCGACAAAGGCGACCGGGTCGGCTGCCACCACCGGCTCGGACTCCCATCGACGGCGGCGGGCGCTCGGGCCGCTCTCAGTCGACGCCCACGGCGACATGAACATCCCGGCGACCACGACGAGCGGCAACGTTCATGGCATGCCGCTAGCGGCCCTCCTCGGCCCTGAGCCGGCCGAACTGACTGGCATTAGCGAGCTCGCACCGTCGGTCCGGCCGGACAGAATCGCCCTGGTCTGGGTTGCAGGCTCGACCCGCGGAAGAAAGAACCCGTGCGCACTTCGGGTGACCATGTCTTCACGATGAGCGACATCGACCGGGACGGACTGGCCGAGGTCACCAATCGGACCCTATCGACTATCCTGCGTGGCAGCGCCGACCTGCACGTCTCCTTCAACCTCGATATCTGCGATCCCGCGATCGCTCCTGGCGTCGGCATTCCCGTCCGCGGCGGCTTGAGCTACCGGGAGGCGAACATCCTGATAAAACTGGTCGCCGACACCGGGCGTCTGCGGGCGCTGGACCTCGTCGAGGTCAATCCCATTCACGACATTCATAACTTGACCGCACAGCTGGCTGTCGAGCTCGCGCTGTCGGCGCTCGGCCAGCGTATTCTCTGAATGCTATAGTGTGGGCCTGCGTTCGCCGATGGAGCCACCTCGGATGTCGTTGTCAAAATTGGGGCCCGTACTGGTGCTCGGCGTTCTCATCCTCACCGCCTGTGGCAATGGCAACGAGGATGCGATGGTGCGAGGACCTGCCCCGCCTGTCGTGATGTTGGGTGGCGGGACCTTGACATCCATACACGATGGTCAGGCTGGAAGCCCCCGCGTAAAGGTGGATTGGGAGGTCGACGGTGCCAAGATCTCGATCAGCTACGGCCGTCCGTTCTTGAAGGGGCGCATCGTCGGCGAATCGGTCGAGCCGCTGGAGGGCCGGATCTGGCGACTGGGCGCCGATGAAGCGACCCTCTTCACGACTGACCGCGATCTGATGATGGGAGCGGCGCACGTGCCGGCCGGCGAGTATACACTCTGGACCATCGCGGACGGCGACGTCACCGAGTTGATCATCAACTACGAGACCGGGCAGTGGGGCACCGGCTACGATGAGTCGAGAAACCTGGGCCGCACTCCGATGGTGCTCGGCACGCTCGACACACCGGCCGAACAACTGATCCTAAACATCAACGACGGCGACCTCCGGGTCGAATGGGGCGCGATGGTCGCCTCGGTGCCGATCCTGGTGCACTAGGCGAAGGGCGCTCCGGTCTCTGGCGCCCCTGAAGGGGCCAAACGAGGGCCAACGGCTCTCGCAGGGCAAGACGGCGATGGACCAGTTTTGTGAACGCGTCTAGCAGACCTTCCCTAGCCGAGAGACGAAACATCTCGCGGAGGCGGTCGGGACTCGTCTCGTGCGAGACTGCGGATGGGACCGGGTCCATCAGCACCTGTGAAACTGCGGCATGAATCTACTGCGCGACCTGCACGAAGCATACGGTTTCTGATGCGTCTGGGCCGCTAGCTCAGTGGTAGAGCACCTGACTTTTAATCAGGGAGTCCTGAGTTCGATCCTCAGGCGGCCCACCATTTTTTCAACACGTTACAGAGACTTATACAGGATTCTGGCCCCTCCATGGTAACCCAGTGGTAACGCTTTGACCGGGGTAGGGCTAGGGATCCGGCGCGGGACGGAGGTATCTGTGGAACGCCACGCACACGTGTGACTCACCCCCGTCTCCGTTGAACCGTCTGGACGTGTGGCTGGACCTGGCGGACGCGATTGGCGGAAGGGTTAGCAGTAAGGAAAGTCTTCATGGAGCCAAGGTGATGGCCGTAGCAGCGGGAACGCTTGCGGTGAACTTCCACCGCAAGATCGACAAACTGCTTACGCGCTAACTAATCTCAAGCCGGTATGTCACACTCACGGTTGGGCCCCAATTATCCAAAACGAGCGTGTACACGCCTGGCGTGACGGTGGTCGAAAACACGGCTGGCTTTGCGTAACTTTCGTCCGTTGCGACACTATCAGCCTGTGCACATCCGACCGACTCCGCGAGGAGCTGCCCGTATGTACAGGTAGCGTTCAGAAGATAAATATCAACATCGATCTCTGCGCTAACCCAATCAACAGAAGCAGAGAGCGTGCCCGCTCGAGTCGCCGTGAAGTTGACCAGATTGCCATCATAAGCAGGGAGAGAGATCGTTCCCTCAATCAGCTGAGGTTGGTCCGACGGTGACGATGGGGACCCACCGCAGCCAGCGAGGCCAAGCGCGACGCAGGCCACCATCACCGCCGCCGTGATCACGAGTTGTCGTTGCATCAATACCTCCACATTTATTGTATTGACCGCGCCTAAATACCGCAATTGCCTCCGTCCCCGTTGCACCGCCTCCCCACTGGCCTCATCAGCTACTGGCTAGGCGCAGGCGGCGCTCCGCGGAGAGTCTGTCCTTCCCGCTGCGCTGGTTGTTGACCCACGTTTCCAACCGATAGCCGTCGGCGGTCCGATGGCTCTGCGGCACGCGGGCGGATCCGTTGGCCTGCACGTACGCGGTGAGGTAACCGAAGCCCTTCTTCCACGCTGCGGCTAACCTATCCCACTCCCACCCATTCAGTGCTTCCAAGCACCGGCGCCGGCACCTAGTCCAGCTGTTTCCAGTAGACCGGAGTCAGCCCCCAGGCCACGGGCGCCGCGATGCCGTACCAGATGCCTCTGATCACAAGAGGCAGATCTGCGTCGATTTCGTCGCCCGCGCGATCACGGTCTCCGCGGTCCTGGCCCGCGTGCCGGCGGTCGTCGGTTCGCTCCGGGACGCACGACGCACACCGCTCGGTGGGTCAGCCTTCTGGCCGAGGCGTCGCGGACCTCGACGGACCACACCGGGGCATACAGTGGGGAGTTGGTGACCCAGAAACGGTTGGCCTCGCTGAACGGACGGCTGGCGCTCCACAAGGTGAGACCCCAGGGATACCGTTGAGGCTCGAGCCGCTGGAGCAAGGAGTCCAGCTCGCCTCTCGAGGGGAGCCGCCAGGTCGAGGTGTTACCGAGCGTGAGCCCTTCGCAGAAGGCGTCGGCGCCGGTCCAGAGCACTCCTTCGCTCCCTGGTCTCGGCGAGCTGGCGGCCGTCCAGAGTAACCCGGTCTGCTGGTCGAGGAAGGTTCCGTCTGCCTGGTCCGGGAACGGGTCGCGCGCCGTCGCTTCGGCCTCCCGGTTCGCGCGATCTGACTCGGCGGCCGAGAGCAGGGCGTCCTCGCGTTCACTCGCCGCCGCGACTTCCACGCGGCCGGCGAGTTCGAGCAGGACCACCTGGCGGCCGCCGCCGTTCAGGTCCACGACGGCCTGGTCACGCGTCACGCCATCCGCGGCGGTCGCGATGACCAGGTGCTGGCCAATCGGGACCGTGATCGGTTGCGGAACCCCGGGCTCGAAGCGGCCGACCGCGTCGCCGTCGACTGTGACTGAGCTCGGAGTGTCGACCGAAATCAACAACTCGGCGTTCGCCGGCCCGTCAGAGGTCGACTCCGAGGTGCCGCCGCCAGGCGTCACGGTCGCGTCGGGTTGCTCGGTCGATGCCGGGGGCGTCGAGTCGGCGGGCGGAATGCCAGCCGGCTCGGGGTCCGGCGTCACGTCACTCGCCGGAGCCGACGCATTGTCGCCGATCTCCGGTGCCGTCGGACTCCGTGTCCCGACTAGCTCCGTGTCCGGGGTGTTTCCCCGCATGAAAAAGAGCAGGAGTGCGAGCACGATAAGGGAGGTCGCGCCGATCGCGACCAGTCGGCGCACGGCAGATATGGCGACGGGCCGGTCGGCGGCAGTCTCCTCGGTCAGGCGTGTCGCCGCGTCGTCGAGTGCCGGGGTTGGCTGTGAGGCGGCCCCGGCAGTCACCGGCCCGGGCACCGTCGCGTCGCTGACGCCGGCGGGGGCGCCGGTCACCACGGTCGGCAGCGTGGGAACACCGTCGATCGGTATCGTGGCGGCCGGCTCGGCTGCGGCCGGGGCCGGGGCCGGGGCCGGGGCCGGGGCCGGGGCCGGGGCCGGGGCCGGGGCCGGCGAGAGTGTCATGGCCGACATCGCTTCGACCATGGCGCCCGCGGTGGCGAATCGCTCCGACGGCTCCTTGTGCATGGCCCGGAAGATCATTCGCTGCAGTGCTTCCGGGATCTCGGAGTTGACCAGACTGGGCACCGGGAGCGGATCGCGGATGTGCTTGACGACGACGGCCAGCGGGGTCTCGGCCTCGAACGGCACCTGACCGGTGGCCATCTCGAACAGCACGACACCCAGCGAGTAGAGGTCGCTCCGGCCATCGATCGGCTTGCCCATTCCCTGCTCGGGTGACATGTACTTCGGTGTGCCGAGCAGGCCGCCGGTCGCTGTCAGCGTGTCCGCGCCTTCCAGGATCTTCGCGATCCCAAAGTCGGCCAGCAGACAGTTGCCGCGCTCGTCCAGCAGAATATTGCTCGGCTTGACGTCTCGGTGGACCAGACCTTGGGCATGGGCACAGTCGAGGGCGTCGCCGACCTGGGCGATCACGCGTTTGATCTGGTCGACCGGTAACGGCTGGCCTGTCAGCGCCGCGGCCAGCGTCCCGGTCTTGATGAACGGCATCACGATGTAGGTGAACCCGTCCGACTCGCCGAAGTCGTGCACAGGGAGGATGTGCGGATGCTGGAGGCTGGCCAGCACCTTCGCTTCTTGCTCGAAACGCGCCAGGAACTCCGGGCCCTGGGCCAGGTGACTCGGTAGGATCTTCAAGGCGACATGCCGGTCGACGGCCGGCTGATACGCCTTGTAGACAGAGGCCATGCCTCCGGCCCCCAGCGGTTCCACAATGCGATAGACGCCAAAGGATCTTCCTGACAGGTCTTCCATAGCCCGCATCCCGGGCGGTCGAATCGTGGCCGCATGCGGCAGGCCGGCAGGAGCCGTGGCCTGCGCCTTGCGCAATCAGGGGTGGTGTTTGCCGGCGCCTGCCGTCATCATACTCCGCGGGGGGTACCATGCCCACGCAACAACGGATGCTTCGTGTCCCTCCACTGCTGGCGCTTGCCATCCTCTGCACTCTGGGGCCCGCCCCGGCCAGGGCGCAGCAGGTGCGCGTCGCGGTGACGCCCACTGCTCCGACCGGAGTAGCGGCACCACCAGGTTCAACGGCGGCTGACCCCGACATCAGCTTGTTCCGCGGCGGGGCACTGGCCAGGGGTGTCACCACCGAGCCCTGCACGTTGTCCGGCGGCACCACGACCACCTGCTACCGGATCACGGTAGTCGGTCTGCCGGTCGATCACGCAGTCGGACCGTTCTGCCCGCCGACCACCTCCTCGACGGCCGCGGATGGTGGTATCTGGTTCGATGGCGACGGCCTGTACGACCTGGACGGGGAGTTCATCAGGGGACTCTCGTCGCTCTACGGCGACGACAACTGGTTGCTCTATGACGAGGACGGGAATGTCAACGTCACCGCTACCCAAGAAGCGTTCGAAGGCGCGGCGAGGCCCAATGTCGCCCCGGAATACCAGAACCATTGCGTAGAGGGCCGAGTCGCCTGGCTCCCCGGTGGCCAGCCGGTCACCACGACAGTACTGATCCCGACCAGCCCGGTGGTCGCTACCTTTCCGACAAGCCGTGCGCGGTTACTTAGCGTCACGCTCAACGGGGTAGGGTTCAACGGCAGTGCGCCGGTAAGAGACATCTTGAGGGCCTACACCATTGCCGCTTTCGACGACTGCGGCGGGCATTTCAACCCTGTCGAGGGCTATCACGTGCATGCTTCCATGGGATGTTCCGGCATCGAGGTCGGAGGCCACGGCCGGCACTTCGCCTATGCGCTCGACGGCTACGCCGTTTTCACCACGCTCGCAGGCGCGAGCGATCTCGACCGGTGTGGCGGCCATAACAGCGACCTGCTTGGCTATCACTACCACGCGGCCCCGGCGGCCGAGAATTTGATGGTGGGCTGCCTCGCGGGGGAGATCGCCAGGCAGTAGCCCTGGAAGCAGCGACTGGTCGAGCTGCGCGATCGCTGGCTGAACCCGCCCGCGTGGTAGAACTCCGCGTGGTCAGGCACCTCAGTCTTCGAAACAAAAAACGGCAGCTGTGTTCGGCGGTCGGGTATATACATATCGACGACCCCGTCGCGGTTTTTGGATCTGACTGAATCTCTTCAGGCCGAGAGGTCATATCGTCCTCCGATCACAACAATAAACGGCGAGGCGTCCAGCCTACCGCTAGCTGGCAGGCGGTTCAACGGGGACGGGGGTTACAGCTCACGCGGGCGCGGCAGCCCACTGTGGGACGGGGAGAAACGTTAAAGCGTTATTCCGTCTCCAGTCCGAGGGAGCCGCCGGACATTCCAGAGATGTTCATTCTTGCGACCTTCCATGAGGCAAGGGTCCACCATGCCTTCGTCGTGGCCCAAGCGAGCCAAGATCATCCCCGTAACTTCACGCGCGGATGAGCCGGGGACAGCAACAGGTCCCCGGCCCCCCCATCAACGCACCCCACCGTTCCGCCCTCCTCCTCCCCACGCGTAGGTCAGGGGGGAGGGCGGACTTCGTCCACATTGGATGTGAATCCAGCATTAGACGACCGGCAGCAGTGCTCCCCTGCGTGACGAGGTGTAGACGCCGATCCGACCACTGGCTGGTAGGGGGTGCAATGTGCCTAGCGCGGCCACGCATCGTCCCACTCACGGGCGAGGCGTTGGGCGTCGGCCCACTTGCTCACGCCGGTTCACACAGGGAGGAATTACACGACCGATCCGACTACGGCAAAGGGGAACACTCCATTTGGGGACGCCATTTTACTCGCCAGCGAACGCATCCCACGATTATGAGTGCATGACAACATTCTCCCAATTAGCTATTCTGTCGCACTTCCTCCGATTTGAACTCTATGGCAGGAAAGCCTTGCAATGACAAACGGGACCACCGACACCGATGCTACATGGATCCAATGGGCCGTCAAGGAAATCACGGCAGATTACACCCGTTCGTCCGACACACATTTATTGAAGTGCTCTCTCCCAATACTCGATCGATACGACATCCATCTCTACTTTAAAGATGAATCAACCCATCCCACACGTAGTCTGAAACACCGCCTCGCTCGTTCCCTGTTTTTACATGGATTGTGTAGCGGATGGATTCGGCAGGGCCAATCCATCGTCGAAGCGTCTTCTGGCTCCACAGCTGTTTCAGAAGCCTACTTTTGCCGCTTGTTAAATCTGCCCTTTATTGCCGTAGTCCCAGAGGACACCTCAGTAAACAAGATCAAGGAGATTGAATTCCTTGGTGGACAAATCAGACGAACGTCCGCAGAAGCAATCTATGACAGTGCTGCTGACTTGGCCGACGACTTAGGTGGGTATTACATGGACCAGTTCACGCGTGCCGAACAGGCGACCGACTGGCGAGGTAATAACAACATCGCGGAAAGCATCTTCCAACAGCTCACTCATGAGAAGCACCCTATACCTCGGTACATCGTCGTCGGCGCCGGAACAGGAGGCACGAGCGCCACGATCGGACGCTACATTCGTTACAGCCTCATCGATGGCGAGCGTCCAGAACTGGTCGTTGCAGATCCTGAAGGATCGGTCTTCTATGATTATTTTCACACGGGAGACCAGACGCTCACCTCGAATATGAGCGGACGAATCGAGGGCATAGGCCGACCACGTGTTGAAAAGTCATTTATTCGAGCTGTCATTGACAGCGTCATTCGTGTTCCCGATACCGCCAGCATCGCTGGCTTGCGGTTTATCGAAGGTCTCCTGGGGAAGAAGGTCGGCGGATCAACCGGCACCAACGTTTTCGCCGTCTTTCAATTGATTAGTCAGATGATCGAGTCTCACACCGCAGGCAGCGTCGTCACACTACTCTGTGACGATGGCGAACGATATACCGACACGTACTATTCTGATAGTTGGTTGCATCAGCAAGGCCTTGATATTTCTGACCACATCAGCCTCATTGAACAGTTCGCCAAGCTCGGAAAGCTCTGACTCATGTAATCTCCTGGTGGCCTCAGGAGACAACCTCCACGTTTTCCTTGATGTGTCGGCGTCCACAGAAGTGCGATGCCCCGTGGGGACATTACCTCGCGCAGAAACACCGGTCGTTATAGCGGGTGCGCGGCGTCCCAGTGACCCGCTCGTTCTATTTGTTCGCCACGACCAGAGACCGGCAGAGTATGCCTTCGTCGATCCCCTGCAGCATCGCGTTCTTCTTGCTCCGTTCTTCTTCGTAGAAGTCCTCGCCTTCGTCAGCGCGCAGCTCGTCTTCCAGATCTCTATGGGCAACGACGAGCGCCGCGCATGTCGCGCGGAATACATCCGTGACGTCCTCCTTGACCACGACGGTTAGACCGGCGGCCTGAGTGAGCACTTCCGGTGAGGTCGAGGCCGTAACCTCGGATGGTCCCAAGTCTGCCGCTCGACGCGCTTGGGCCTCGGTGAGGCCTGTCGGGGTGTGGATGACGTATCCGGCGATGCACCCACCAGGCTTGAGGACTCGGTTGCACTCTCGCAGCACGGAGAGCTTGTCCGTAATTCAACAAAGCACGTCGGCGTGGACAATGGCGTCGAAGCTGTCACCACGAAACGGAAGCGAGCCTCCACGAGCCTGGACTACAGCGGTCTCGCGCCGAAGCTGGGCCACAAGCAACGCTTCCCAGGGAATGTCGGTAGAGACGAGGCGACAACCAGTCATCTCGGCGACGTGTGAGCCGGGCCAGCCGTGGCCAGCCCCGACGTCCAGCAGCGCGGTCCTGGCTTTGAGACCCAGGTGCTCGCATAGTGTCTGAGCTTCGGCTGTGGTCGTGTAGCCGTTCAGGCCGACGGTCTCGCCCAACGCGGCTTCCTCGACGCGGCGAGCGGCTCTTGCCAGAGCGGCGGCATACTTCAACTCGAAGAACTTATTTTTGTCTTCCATGACGTCCCAACCCTTCGGGTGGATGCGAATACCTGTCCACATCCCTATCCGGCGAACATTTCTTGTGTGAGAGGTCTAGCCTCGCGCGAGGCGGTGAGCGGTTCAACGGGGACGGGGGTTACAGCTCACGCGGGTGCGCGGAGTCTCACTCGCGGGTCAAGCTGAGATCGTCACAGAACCTCGACTGTCCCTCCCCGGATCTGGCGCTCAAGACTGGTCCGGCTCAGCGACAGAAACGCCCAGCTTCCGGACGCCAACGCAGCCACGGACAGCAACGCACACAGGCCGCCCCAGAACCAATACGGCAACCACAGCGCCGCCGCCATGTTCGCAACATCCGACGGATGGCGACCGTTGCTGATAGTGGCCACCTCCGTAAAGAGATAATCCGCACGCGAGAACACGCTTAACGCGAGCTGCACCCCGAGGAACGCCACCACCGCTTGCGCGACCTGGCCGGTCCCGCGCCACGCAGTGGCGCCACAGCCGGCGGCCAGCAATCCCACGAAGCCCCAACCGAAAATATTGCGCACCACCGCGACCAGGGCAACCGCGCTGAGTACCGCGAACATGCCCAGACCCACGCGGGCCAGTGTCGGTCGGGAGGCCAGCGTGAGGAGGGCCGCACCACCGGCGGCCGGTCCTACCAACCCGGCCCCGGCCACGAACGCGACACCGACCTGACCGCGGCCGGCCGAGATGCTCGCCAGTCCCGAACCATCGACGTGAATCACCAGCGAGTCGAACTGTCCGCCGATCAGGATCGCAGCGAGGCCATGGGCGCCTTCGTGGACGT
>Ga0310121_10000288_pt1 | contig 55339 bp, 52 predicted proteins | sample CB27_Tmax_986_MG_FD_203504 | JGI IMG/M metagenome (GOLD analysis project Ga0310121, IMG submission 203504) | Marine microbial communities from Western Arctic Ocean, Canada - CB27_Tmax_986 | ecosystem: Environmental > Aquatic > Marine > Oceanic | place: Canada: Western Arctic Ocean | collected... | reverse complement strand
CACCTATGCTATTTTACTTTTTATATAAATATAGAGGTAAAAAATCTAATAAGGCATATTTTTTCTCTCACCACAATAAATTAGAAGTTATATGGACTGTTGTCCCTACTATAATTCTTACGGGATTCATTATTTTTGGATTAAAAACTTGGGATAGCGCTATGAATGTTGAGGTTTCTGAATCAACTACAATAATTGAAGTTTATGGAAAGCAATTTAATTGGACCGCAAGATATTCTGGATTAGATAATAATTTAGGGCAAGCAAATTACAAATTAGTTAAGGGAAGAAATACTCTTGGTGTTGATATGCTAGATGTAAATTCTGCTGACGATAAAATAACCTCAGAAGTTCATTTAGTAGTTGATAAGCCTGTATTATTAAAATTTCGTTCTCAAGATGTAATTCACTCTGCTTTTCTGCCTCATTTTAGAGTGCAAATGAATTGCGTGCCAGGTATGGTTACTCAATTTGGATTTACACCTACTAAAACAACTGAACAGATGAGGAAAGATCCAAAAGTAATTAAACAAATGAAGGCGATTAACAGGATTAGATTAGCAAATGGTGAGGGTGAGGTAGAATTTGAGTATATATTGCTTTGTAATAAAATATGCGGATCAGCACATTATAATATGCAAATGAAATTTATTGTTGAAACCCAAGAAGAATATGATGTTTGGTATGCTTCTCAGGAAAACTTAAAAAATAAATTATTAACACAAAAATAATATAAGATGTCGGAACATCATAAAGAAACCTTTATTACTAAATACGTTTTTTGTCAAGATCATAAGATGATTGCCAAGCAATTTCTTATAACCGGAATGTTTATGGCGGTTGTTGGGATGCTGATGTCTGCTATTTTTAGAGTTCAATTAGCCAACCCTGGTGAAAGCTCTATACTGTATAACTTACTTCCATCTCATTGGTTAAATGATGTAGGAGGATTAAATCCTGATAAATATTTAGCCTTAGTTACTATGCATGGTACAATTTTAGTTTTTTGGGTACTAACGGCAGGACTTTCAGGAACATTTGCAAACTTTTTAATTCCACTACAAATTGGAGCAAGAGATATGGCTTCTGGATTTTTAAATATGTTATCCTATTGGTTCTTTTTTGCAGCCACAGTTGTATTGATGAGTTCATTATTTGTTGAAACAGGACCCGCTTCAGGTGGTTGGACAATTTATCCGCCACTTAGCGCTCTTCCGCAGGCTATACCTGGATCTGGTACAGGAATGACATTATGGTTGGTGAGCATCACTTTATTTATTGTAGGCTCATTACTTGGCGGATTAAATTATATAGTTACTATATTAAATTTAAGAACTATAGGGATGACTATGCAGAGGCTCCCCCTTACAGTTTGGGCTTTATTGATTACCGCGATACTTGGTGTCCTTTCATTTCCTGTTCTTTTATCTTGTGGATTATTATTAATTTTTGACAGATCATTTGGCACTAGTTTTTATCTTTCTGATATTATTATTAATGGAGAAGCGTTACATAATTCAGGTGGAAGTCCTATTTTATTCGAACATTTGTTTTGGTTTTTAGGTCATCCTGAAGTATATATTATTTTATTACCAGCACTAGGGATTGTATCTGAAGTTATTTCAGTTAATTCAAGAAAACCTATTTTTGGATATAAAGCAATGGTTGGAGCATTATTACTAATTGCATTTTTATCATTTATTGTTTGGGGACATCATATGTTTATGACTGGGATGAATCCTTTCCTTGGGTCTGTCTTTACATTTACAACTTTACTTATTGCTATTCCATCTGCCATTAAAGTATTTAATTATTTAGCAACCTTATGGAGAGCTAATATACGTTTTACGCCAGCAATGTTATTTGCTATTGGTACTGTTTCAGCATTTATTACTGGAGGCTTAACTGGAATTATTCTTGGAGACAGTGCTTTAGATATTAATGTTCATGACACTTATTTTGTAGTAGGGCACTTTCATATTGTTATGGGGCTTTCCGCTATATACGGGATGTTTGCTGGGGTGTATCATTGGTTCCCAAAAATGTACGGAAGGATGATGAATAAGAATTTAGGATATATTCATTTTTGGGGGACCTTTATTTGTGCTTATGGGGTGTTTTTCCCAATGCACTTTTTAGGCTTAGCTGGTTTGCCAAGGAGATATTATACCAATAGCGCCTTCCCAATGTTTGATGGTTTAAGCGATATAAATAGTATTATTACCTTCTTTGCATTAGCTGGAGCCATATTCCAAACAATTTTCCTCTTTAATTTCTTTTATAGTATATTTAAAGGTACAAAAGCAAGTCAAAATCCATGGAAGTCAAATACCTTAGAGTGGACTGCTCCTATTGAAAGAATGCATGGTAATTGGCCAGGAGAGTTGCCAGTAGTTGAGCGTTGGGCTTACGATTATTCAAAACCAGGAGCAGAAGAAGATTTTATTTTACAAACGGAGCCATTAAAAGAAGGGGAAACAGAGCATTAATATGGATATATCTTTAAGAAATACAGTAAAAAAACAGCTTTTATGGGTAGCAATGGTTGCTATCTCAATGTTTTTTGCCAGCTTATTATCTGCATTTATAGTGGAAAAGGCGGATGTAGGAAACTGGAATGAATTTATTCTTCCAAATTATTTTGTTTTAAGTACTGGGGTAATTATTTTTAGTAGTTTATTGCTATTATTTGTTAAGCAAAAACTTAGAAAGCAGGAGTCGGTATTTAGTTTAGTTTTTGCTGTTTTAATTTTAGGAATCCTATTCTCATATTTTCAAATTAAAGGTTGGCAACAATTAACTAATCAAGGTATTTATTTAACTGGTGTAGGAAGTAATATTTCAGGTTCATTTTTATATGTTGTAACCTTGACTCATTTGCTTCATCTTCTTGGTGGATTAATCGCACTATTTATTAGCACTATTAAATCAAAAAGGAATTTATATTCAATTGATAATTATTTAGGACTTGAATTAACATCTATTTATTGGCATTTCTTAACTGTACTTTGGATTACACTCTTTTGCTTTTTAAAATTCTATTAAACAATAAATTAAAAAAATATTTTACTAAAAATAAATTAGATATTATGGATCAAGCATTAATAAAAGATCACAAACCCGCTTGGAAAGGAGGTGATTTGCCTTATAAAGCAAGTTATGGAAAATTAATGATGTGGTTTTTCTTAATAACAGATACTTTAACATTTTCTGCCTTTCTAACAGCTTATGGCTTTAGTCGTTTCAAGTATCAAGATAGTTGGCCGGAAGCAGCAGATGTTTTTACTCATTTTCCATTTTTACACGGAGACCATCCTTTATTATTCGTTGCGCTAATGACCTTTACTCTTATAATGAGTTCTGTAACAATGGTATTAGCAGTAAATTATGGTCATAAAATGCAGAAGAAAAAAGTGATACTATGGCTTTCATTAACAATTGTTGGAGGAGCTATGTTCTTAGGCTCTCAAGCTTGGGAATGGGGTCATTTTATTCATGGATTAGATGGTGTGCCTGCCACATTAATTAGCAACCCTTATGGGATGCCATTATTTGCCGATTACTTTTTCTTTATTACAGGATTTCATGGATTTCATGTATTTAGTGGAGTGGCTTTTTTAATCGTTATTTTGATTAATGTAATAAAAGGAACTTATGAAAAAAGAGGACATTATGAAATGGTAGAAAAAGTAGGATTGTACTGGCACTTTGTTGATTTAGTATGGGTATTTGTATTTACATTCTTCTACTTAGTATAATTAAAAAAAGAAATTATTATGGCAAACGAAACAAAAGGAAACTGGTGGATTTGGAAAGTGTTTTGGATTCTTTTAGGTATTACAGCATTTGAAGTAGCACTTGGTATGATTCAGCCTGCTTTTTTGATTGATACACAGTTTTTAGGAACAAAATTATTAAATCATATATTTATTATATTAACCTTAGTAAAAGCAGGATATATAGTTTTGCAATTTATGCATCTTGGCCATGAAAAGAAAAGTTTAAAATGGACAATATTATTGCCAGCAATCATACTTGTTCCTTATTTGTTATTCATTGTTTTAGGCGAAGGGGCATACGCCTATCTAATGCTTTAGAAAATTAGACACCATGAAGCTAAAAAAAATAATACTTCTTTTTCTATTATTAGTTTTACCCGGCTTAATGTACTTTTATGTAACCAGAGGCTATAATAATTTTATTAAATTAGAAATTATAGGAGAAGAAGGTCATCATATAGAAGAATTTAGCTTTATTAATCAAGATGGTGATACTATTACTAACGCTAGTCTGGCAGGCTCAATCTATGTAGCAAATTTTTTCTTTACATCTTGCCCTTCTATTTGTCCAACAATGACTAGAAACATGTCCTATTTACAAGATAAGCTTAGTGTTTATCCTGATATCAGATTCTTGTCCCACACTGTAGATCCTGATAATGATACTCCCGAAAAGTTAAATAGTTATATTGATTTAAAGCGGAAACAAAACGTCAGTATTGATTTATCTAATTGGGATTTTTTAACAGGAGATAAAGATAAATTATACCAAGCAGCAGTAAATTATTTAGGTTCTGCTAGCAAGGATTCTAAAGAACCCGGAGGTTTTTCACATTCACAAAATTTTGTATTAATTGATAAGCAGGGAAGGATTAGATCTGGAATTGATAAAAATGGAAATGCTGTTGGCGCATATGATGGGATTATTGAGGCGCAAATGAAAGACCTTATTGATGATATTAAAGTGTTAATGGCAGAATATAAAAAACCTAAAAAACCTAAGAAAGATGATAAAGATTAAGTTATTTTCTTTAGCCATTTTAATGACTTGCATGAATTCTGTTAGCAATGGACAATGTGCAATGTGCAAGGCGGTTGTTGAGGCTAATTTAGAATCAGGAGACACTAAAGGAGCCGGCTTAAATGAGGGTATTTTATTTTTGATGGCTATGCCATATGTTGCCGTTTTAATTTTTGGTGTTTTCTATTTTTTACAAAAAAGAAAAAAGCAAATTGCTTAATCTTTTAATTTAATATTCAATTCATTTAATTGTGCTTCATCAATATTTGATGGCGAATCAATCATGACATCTCTACCAGAGTTGTTTTTCGGGAATGCAATAAAATCACGGATGCCTTCTTGTCCGCCCATTACCGCACATAACCTATCAAAACCAAAAGCAACTCCTCCATGTGGTGGGGCTCCATATTCAAAAGCCTCCATTAGAAATCCAAATTGTTCTTTTGCCTGTTCCTCCGAAAATCCTAAATGCTTGAACATGAGTTGTTGTAATTTCTTATCATGAATTCTGATACTTCCGCCACCAATCTCACTCCCATTTATCACCAAATCATAAGCATTGGCACGCACTGCTGCTGGGTCAGTATCTAGTTTTGCAATATCACCTGGTTTTGGTGAGGTGAAGGGGTGGTGCATAGCATGGTATCTTTCTGTCTCCTCCTCCCATTCTAATAATGGGAAATCCAACACCCATAATGGAGCAAATACTTGCGGATTTCTGAGTCCTAATTCTTCAGCCAAGTGCAAGCGTAAAGTCCCTAAAGCTTTTCTGGTTTTTTCTGTTCCTCCTGCCATTATTAAAAGTAAGTCACCTTTCTCACATCCTGCTTTTTCGGCCCAAGCATTTCTAGCTTCTTCATCAAAAAACTTATCTACTGTCGATTTGCTAGTTCCGTCTTCATTGTACTTGCAATAAATGAGCCCTGTTGCACCTACTTGTGGTGTTCTTACAAAATCCACTAATTTATCCAACTCTTTACGAGTATAGTTGGCACAACCTTTGGCATTAATGGCAACTACTAATTCGGCACTGTCAAACACCTCAAAATCCCTTCCTTGGCATTCCTCATTCATTTCTACAAAACCCATATCAAATCGGATATCGGGTTTGTCTGAACCATACAATTTCATGGCTGTATCATAAGTTATTCTAGGGAATTCATTCAGTTCAACTCCTGTTACTTCTTTTAGTAAATGGCGGGTTAATCCTTCAAACATATTAAGGATATCTTCCTGTTCAATAAATGACATTTCACAGTCAATCTGTGTAAATTCTGGCTGCCTGTCAGCACGCAAATCTTCATCTCTAAAGCATTTTACAATCTGATAATATTTATCAATTCCACCCACCATAAGTAGCTGCTTAAAGGTTTGTGGTGATTGTGGTAGGGCATAAAACTGCTTTTCATTCATTCTACTTGGCACTACAAAATCCCTTGCTCCTTCAGGAGTTGATTTAATTAAGTAAGGTGTTTCTACCTCAATAAACCCTTGCTTATCTAAGTAATCCCTTGTTGCTTTTGATACTTGATGTCTTAACATCAAATTTTCTTTTATTGGATTTCTTCTTATGTCCAAATAGCGGTACTTCATGCGTATTTCATCTCCGCCATCCGTTTCGTTTTCAATGGTAAAAGGAGGTGTTTTGGATCTATTTAAAATTGTTAATTCACTTACTTCAATTTCAATTTCTCCAGTTAAGATATTCTTATTTTTACTAGAGCGCTCAATTACTTTTCCGCTTATTTGAATCACAAATTCACGGCCTAATTTTCGGGCAGCTGTACATAAATTAGCATTTACATCCATATTAAATGCCAATTGGGTAATTCCGTATCTATCACGTAAATCCACAAAGGTCATTCCTCCTAAATCTCTTGTTTTTTGCACCCATCCGCTTAGGGTTACCTCTGTATTAACATTGCTAATGTTTAATGTGCCGCAATTGTGTGTCCTTAACATCTTAAAATTATTTGTTTGCGAAATTACAAAACAAAATCCGTTATTTGCCTAATGGAAATTAAACCTTTTGACGACACTTATTTTATGAGACAGGCCCTTGCACAAGCAAAGAAAGCCTATGATAAGGATGAGGTGCCAGTTGGAGCAATTATTGTTTACGATAATCAGATAATTGCACGGGCACATAATTATACAGAAGCCTTAAATGATGTAACTGCTCATGCCGAAATGCAAGCTTTTACAGCTGCTGCTGATTATTTAGGAGGGAAATATCTGAATGAATGCACTCTATATGTAACTCTTGAGCCTTGTGTAATGTGTGGCGGTGCAGCTTATTGGACACAACTAAAAAAAGTAGTGTATGGGGCAAAAGATGAAAAAAGAGGATTTTCCACTTTGACACAAAATATCCTGCATCCAAAAACTGAAATACAAGGGGGTTTATTGCAAGAAGAATGCGCAAAATTATTGTCTGATTTTTTTAAAAGCAAAAGATAAATAAGCGTACTTTTGTCAAAAAATTACAATTATGTATCCAGAAGAAATGTGCGCACCTATGCGTGAAGATTTAACTTCAGTTGGTTTTGTTTCCTTAAGAACCCCTGAAGCAGTATCAGAATTATTAGATAAAAAACAGGGAACTGTTTTAATGATGGTAAATTCCGTGTGTGGTTGTGCGGCAGGTAATGCACGCCCAGCTGTAAAAATGACAACACAATTCAGTCCAAAAGTTGATACTTTTGCAACTGTTTTTGCAGGACAAGATATAGACGCAACTACCAAGGCTAGAGAATACATGGCGCCATTTCCCCCATCTTCCCCATCAATTGCGGTATTTAAGGACGGAAAACTAGTATACTGTATAGAGCGCCATCATATTGAAGGACGTTCAGCCGAAATGATTGCTGACAATTTGAAAGATTGTTTCGATCAAATTTGCTAATTACAGCACTCTGATTTCAAATTTAAAATATTACGGACAGTTGATGAAGTTCCGCCTTTCTTCAACTGTAGTTTTTTCCTCAGCTATAGGTTATCTCTTAGGCACAGACTATATTTCCTTTGTTGATATGACATATCTGATAATTGGCGGAGTTTTTGTGACAGGATCTGCTAATGCATTTAATCAAATATTAGAGAAAAGTCATGATAAACTCATGGAAAGGACATCCCAAAGACCATTGCCTTTAGGCAAGGTGTCATCATTTCAGGCTATTATTTTTGCAGTTTTTATTGGACTGTTTGGGCTGTTTGTATTGTACCATGTTGTTCCTGGAGGGTATAAAAGTTGCTTATTCGCATTATTATCTACCCTTTTATATGTACTAGTTTATACGCCATTAAAAAGAATATCCCCAATTGCTATTTTTGTTGGGGCTTTCCCTGGTGCAATCCCAGTATTACTTGGGTGGGTGGCTGCAACTAATGATTTTGGTTTGGCAGCAGGTATATTATTTGCTGTTCAGTTTTGTTGGCAGTTCCCCCATTTTATTGCTATTTCATGGGTGTTAGATGAACAATACAAAAAGGCAGGATTTAAAATGATATATGGAGGGGGAAAAGGGAAATATCCTGCAGGGGTTGCAGTAATGACATCAATTCTAATGACCGTAATTTCTATTATTCCTTTTCTTTGGGAAGTCCCATTATTAACCCTGTCAGTTTATGGGTCGGTTATAGTATTTGGATTGGGGATATGGTTTACTTCAAAAGCCATAAAATTATATCAAAACTGTGATGATGTTACCGCAAAGCAATTAATGCTAAGTTCTTTTGCCTACCTGCCCTTAATACAAATAATATACATGTTAGATAAATTTTTAGTTCAATAAATAAAATGAAAAAACAAGACTCCTTATTCGTGCCATTAATTATTGCTTTGTCAGTAATTATACCAATTGCAGTTGCTTTATTAATGTTGTTCCCGGACGTTTTTCATATAGAATCGACAACTATTGATTTTAGATCATTACCCTTTTTCCATGCTATTTTGAATGGCTCAACAGCAGTGTTATTATTCACAGGATTTATCTTGATAAAAAATAAAAAAGCTAATTTGCACAAAGCAGCTATGTTATCTGCTTTTGTATTGTCTTCTGTCTTTTTAGTTTCTTATGTAATATCTAAATTAACTAATACTCCAGTTAAATTTGGAGATTTAAATAATGATGGTATTCTATCTAATATTGAACTACTCAAAGTCGGATATATGCGATATATATACCTTTTTGTATTAATCTCCCATATTTTACTTTCGGTACTAGTATTGCCATTAGCCATGTTTTCAATTTACAGAGGTATTACGGGAGAGTTTGAAAAACACAAATCAATCGTAAAGTATACTTTTCCTATATGGATGTATGTAGCAATTACAGGTGTTTTGGTTTATGTATTTATGTCACCATACTATTAAAGCTCAATTATTTATTCGCTAAATACAAGTAGGTTGTAGCCTCCTTTTTTTGTCTTATTTTTTCCTTTTATTATTCATTTAGTGTTTATAAGAAAATATGTATCTTGCAAAACTTTATAAAGATATTAATTATTTAGATAATATGAGGAAAATATTACTTTTTACAAGCATTTTATTTTTAACTATATCAACTAGTTTATTTGCTCAACATCCCACTAATCTAGTCACATCAAATATTACATCAACCTCTGCTGATTTAAGTTGTAATGCGACTGTATGTACTGGGAATATACACTATCGCTACAAACTTAGCAGTTCAGCTACATGGACACAGGATTTAAATGTCAACGCTAATACGCATTCAATAGTAAGCTTAACATCTGATACAATGTACGATTGGTCAGTAAAATGTGCAGGAACTGGGGGATGGCAAACATCTGTAACTTTTACCACTGATTCAGTGCCCAGGATAGATACTGTTTTTATTACAGCCCCAATAACGTGTTTTGATTCTTCTGCTACTATTCAGGTTCTTATAAATCAAACTAATCCAGTAGATACTTTTAAGCTAATTTATGGGCAAATGGTTGGAAGTTATTTTGTTTCCTTTGGCGCTGCGTTTCTGGGCTATTCTCCTTCACAATCATTTGCTGGCCTTAATGCTGGAGCTTATGTTGTACGCATAGTGGATTCAATTCCTTATTATACAGCTAACCCATTTGGGAATGGCACTAGTACTGTTGGTGTTTTTGATGAATGGACTAATTTTATAGTTACCGAGCCTGATTTATTAGTTGCTTCTACCATTACAATTGATAGCAACCAATGTGCCGGAGATTGTATAGCCACCCAAGAGTTAACAATTACTGGCGGGACACAGCCATATAATTATACATTAGATGCAAATCCAATAGTAATTTTAGGCCCTCAATCATATGATATTCTAACTGCAGGCACAACTTTCTCTCCAAATAGTTTAACTATTAATGTTGGCGATACTGTAACATGGACTAATACAGCAGGCTCTCACAATGTAAATGCAACATTGGGAACTTACCCAGGTAACCCTGAAGGTTTTGGGAACGGTGTTGCTGCGGCTCCATGGTCTTTTCAGTGGGTATTTACTATCCCAGGTGCATACGACTATCAATGCGATCTTCATGCTAGCTCTGGTATGGTTGGAGTTATTATTGTAAGTCCAACCCCTTCAAGTACTTCAATAGAGACTTTAACCAACTTATGCGCAGGAGTATATAATTTAGTAGTAAGTGATGCTAATGGTTGCCTTACGGATACACTATATACAGATACAATTATTTTTGCAATAGATACAATTACCCAAATTGTACCGGCAGGGACAACCCCAACCATTTCTCTCAATTTTCATATTTCATGTAATGGGGGTTCAGATGGAGTTATTAATGCTTCAGCATCAGGGGGAACTGGCGCATTTATTTATTCAATTGATGGAGGAAATTTTTCTACTGATAATTTATTTGATAGTTTAATTGCTGGAATTTATACGATTACTTATAGGGATGCAAATGGCTGTGAGACTACTGAACAATTCACATTAAATGAACCACCCGCCTTAACAGGACTTTCAGCCGTTACTACTTCTGTTAGTTGTTTTGGAGGAAATAATGGGGAAATCACCTTTACAGTAACTCCATCTCAACCAGGAGTCTTTCCATATCAATATTCAACAGACAATGGAGTAACCCTACAAGGATCTAATGTGTTTACAGCTTTATTTGGAGACTCCATTTATGGGGTAATGATTGAAGATGCTCATGGATGTCAATTCACTTACCAAACTTTTTTAGCTGAACCAACAGAGATATTTTTTTCACCTATTTTATCTGATTCTAATGGGTTTGAGGTAAGTTGTTTTGAGGCTCTTGATGGAATAATAGATTTTGGAGCTCCATGGCCGGCAGGAGTTTATGAATTCTCTATTGATTCAGGAATTAATTATGGAGTATCATCATTATATCCAACTCTTCCAGCTGACACATATTATTTATCAGTTCAAGATGGAGCTGGGTGCACAAAGGATACGACTGTTATTCTGAACTCGCCTTTGGAGTTTGTGATCACCCCTGTAGTTACTTCTAATTATAATGGTTCACAAGTTTCCTGTAATGGAGTTTCGGATGGAGAAATTACTGTAACATCACAAACTAACGGAGTAGACTCTATAAATTATGGGTTTGATGGCGGAGCGTTTTCTGCTGATACTTCATGGAATTCTCTTTCTGCAGGTAGCTATACTGTGTATGCTGAAGATGCAAATGGCTGTGTTGATAGCTCAACAATAACTATAACACCACCTCCAGCTTTAACAGCAACAACTGATTCTACTTTTGAATTTTGTAACCATACAGATGGTATGGCTGAGGTTTTTCCTTCTGGTGGTACAGGCGCGTATTCTTTTAGTTGGAATGACCCTTCTAATACACAGTCATCTCAGGCGGATAGCTTAGACGCCGGAACTTATTTTTGTGTCATTACTGATGCTAATTGGTGCAATATTACAGAAACTGTAATTGTAGCTGATTCTATACCTTTTGTATTGAACCTTACAACAACACCAACATGTCCAGGCTTATCACCAGGCTCTGGATCTGCTACGGTAAATATAATACCTCTAGGGGGCTATATATATCTATGGGACGATCCTTTTGCGCAATCTAATGCTACAGCAACTGGGTTGGCTCTTGGCAATTATACTGTTGCTGTAACTGAGCTAATTTGTACAATTTCAGGGGATGTATATGTTGATACTCCTTCTGTATCATTTAGCATTGATAATATAGATGTTACACACATTACCTGTCGTGATGCTGATGATGGAAGCATTGAAATTAATGCAATCGGAGGACTTCGTCCCTTTCAGTATTTAATTACTCCAGGGATAGGGACGCAACAACCCGATTCTATTTTCTCTAATTTAATTGAAGGGGAATACTCAGTACAGGTATTTGACGCTACAGGATGCACAGGTTTTGATACAATTGCTATTATTAATCCTGACTCCTTAATTATTGATACAATAATAGTTAATCCTATTACTTGTGCGGGTGGTAGTGACGCCTCAATTCAAGCAATTGTTGGCTCCGGAGGTACGCCTCCGTATATGTATTCTGTAGAGGGCAGCCCTTACCACTCAAACATGTCATATTTCAATAGTTATAGTGTAGGAAGTTATACTGTTGTTATCAGTGATATAAATGAGTGTTATTCAGAAGGCGCACAATTAACTATTAATGAGCCTGATTCATTATTACCAACAATAACTACTTCATTATGGAATAACTATCAAATTAAATGTAATGAAGATAGCTCAGGCTTTGCAGATATTACAGTAACTGGAGGTGTAGGCCCTTACATTTACACAGTTTTAGATTTTAATGGAGATATTATCGCGTCTTCTCCCAATTCATATATTGATAGTTTATTTGCAGGCACTTATACTTTTGAAATTACGGATGCTAATGGTTGTACATATCCAGAAACTATTACTTATTTTGAACCACCAGAAATACAGCACCATTTTATAGTAACTCATGTAAATTGTAGTGGTTGGAATAATGGAGCTTTGGTTGATTCTGTTTCTGGAGGAGTAGGTTCTGCAACCACATATTCTTATTTATGGAATAATGGCGAAACAACGCACACAATAGACTCGCTTTTTGTGGGATGGTATAACATTACTGTGACTGATGAAAATAACTGTGTGTCAAGTGACTTAATTGAGGTGAACGATAATGATATGCTGCAGACAATATTAACCCCAACAGATGTTAGTTGTTTTAATTTTTGTGATGGAGAGATAATGGCCACCGTAACAGGAGGAGCTCCTAATGACACAAATGGCATAGATATTTATTATTATTTATGGAATGACACCTTAACTCAAACATCCCAAACTGCCTTAGGTTTGTGTGCAAATAATGTTACTAATTCGGCAACTTACACTTGTGTTATTACTGATAATCAAGGGTGCTCAATATCTTTATCAGAAACAATTTTACAACAAGATGAGTTAATTGTTACACCCTCTATTTTGACTGAAATTTCTTGTAACTTAGAGAATGATGGTTCGGCTAGCGTTAGTGTTTCCGGAGGGAATTCCCCATATGATTATTTATGGAATAATACACAAATCACTGCTACTGCTAGCGGCTTAACTGCCGGGAATTATATTATTATAGTTGAAGATGACAACGGATGTTTTGGGGACACTTCAATTTTATTGTCAGAGCCTTCAGAATTAACATTAACATTTAATGAAATAAATATTACATGCTATGGGTTTAATGATGGTAAAATTACAGCAGATGCTGATGGTGGAACGCCATTTCTAAACATTCCTCCTGAGTATTTATATACCTTTTACAATGCATTGGGGACGGCTGTTTTCTTCGAAACTACTGATATATCAACAGTTGATGGTTTAAATCCGGGGATATATACTATTGTAGCCGAAGATAGAAATGGTTGTAAAATAGAGTCAGGAACAATTTATATATCTGAACCAGGAGACTCTCTAACTATTAGTTTTAATACTATTAACGAATCTTGCATGCTTTCGAATGGTGAAGTTAACGTAGATGTATATGGAGGAACCTCTCCTTATCAATATGATTGGAGTAATGGGGCACAAATAGCTAATATTGTTAATTTAGCGTCCGGTTTTTATCCAATTACTATTACTGATGATAATGGCTGTATTATTACTGATTCGGCATTTGTAAAAGGAGTGCATAATGTATTTTTACCTGATAATTTAAATGAAATCGAATTTACAATTTGCTTAGGTGAGAGCATCTATTTAGATATTGATGAATATGACGGAACTTCATATGAATGGGAAAACGGCAGTATAATAGCTGATAGATGGGTGTATCCAGGGGAGAGGATTAATAATTATAATCTAACTATATATGATAGTTCTTGTGCTGCAAAATATACTGTTACAGCAACAGTTTATGTTGATTTTGTTGATCCACAACCAAGCACAAATCCATTGCCTGTAAATGGACCATATCCTACTATTGTTAAAGGAGAGTCAATTGAAATATTCTCTGATAATATGAATTGTGATACTTATGAATGGTCTTGGATAGCTGATACTGTAGGGACAAGGATAATTATACCTACACCTGAAGCGTCTGGATGGTATCACATTGCAGTTGATTCAGCAGGCTGTTTAGGTCTTGATTCTGTTTATGTAGTTGTTGGAGTAAAACTATATGATGCAATTACTCCAAATGGAGATGGATTTAATGATGTTTGGAATGTTTTAGATATCGCTTCTTATCCTAATGCAGTTGTTCAGGTGTTTAACAGATGGGGCGCGCTAGTACACGAAACTTTAGGGGGGGTAGGTTATATTGCTTGGGATGGAACTAGAAATGGCAAAGAATTACCTATTGGAACATATTATTATGTAATAGACTTAAATACTGGTGATGAGCCCCAAAGCGGCCCAATTACAATTATAAGATAAAATAAAAATTAAAGAAATGAAGCAAATATCAATCTTTATTATTGCAATTTGTTTTGGTGGAATGTTGAAAGCTCAACAGCTACCACAAATAACACAATATATGATTAATAATTATGCGGTAAACCCTGCTGTGGCAGGAATGTATGATTATTATCAAGTAAAAACAACTATTCGTGATCAATGGGTAGGGATTACTGATGCGCCAAGAACTACTATATTGAGTATTTATGGTCGCAAAAGTGAACATGTTGGTTTGGGAGGCTTGGTATTTAATGATGAAATGGGGCCAACAAGTCGTATAGGAGGCTCAGCATCTTATACCTATTCTTTTTCTATGACAAGAGCAATAAAGATGTCTTTTGCTTTATCAGGAGGGTTTACTCAATTTAAAATTTGTAAGGAGTGTTTAGATGTTGAAGATCAAAACGATCCTTTAATGTTAGGAGGTGATGTGGTCAGAACACTACCTGACGCAACATTTGGATTTAATATGTATGCAGATAATTGGTATTTTGGGGCAGCTATTCCTCAATTATTAAGTATAAAGTTAAATTTAATGGATGATGATTTTGCTAGGATTTATGACGCAACAAGTCAAAACGGGAAATTAGTGCAACATATTTATGTGTTAGGAGCTTATAAATATGATTTTAATCCTTCTTGGTCTATAGAACCATCATTATTATTAAAAACTGTAGGAGCGGCACCATTGCAAGCGGATTTTGGCATTAAGACTACCTATAATGATAAGTTATGGTTTGGAATGGATTATCGTAATAATGGAGAAATGGCGGCATTATTAGGCTATTCTATTCAGGATCGTTATATGATAGGGTATTCATATGATATTCCATCTTCTGATATGAGTAAAATTGCAGGAGGATCGCATGAGTTTATGATTGGCATTCGTTTTGTGACGGCAAACGAATCAGAAATAATAAAATAGAAATAGTTTGATAGATAGAAAAGAGAAAGCCCTCACGGAAGTGAGGGCTTTTATGTTGTACGATATTATAAAAAAACAGTACAACCCAAAACAAGTATTACGACATGGTAAATATAGAAGCATATCCCAGTAGTTATAAATAACAGCAGGACAAGATGTTAACATGTTTTTGTTAATTGGCACTCTTAATTCTACAAGGCTGAAAAGAAAATAAAAAGCAATGAAAAAAGCAGTAAATCACATGATGTTTTAAGAAGAAAATATTTTTCATGGCATAAAGGAGATTTTTTTACGTTACCCTGATATAATTTAAAAAAAATGGGCGATATATATGATAGTTGTTAACTATGTAAAATAAATTGCATTCCAGAAATCGGTTTTATTTTTGAGCAATGTATGTTTTTTATGCTTTAGGCATAGCTTTATTAGTCGTCATTTGAGTTGAACTAAAAATTTGTAGCCTTGAAATTGAGATTTTATATAAGATTATAGGAATTTCAGTATTATAGATTGTTTTAGCTCTGTTAATTTTTTTATCTAACATTATATGGACTAATTTTTTTATGAGTTATTATCCAGAAAATAATAATGTTAACTTATAATATTAACTTCTATTGATATATTTGTGCTTTATAAATGAGAAATATGAAAATTGCATTTATTGGATCAAGAGGAATCCCCGCTAATTATGGTGGATTTGAAACATTTGTAGAGGAACTTTCAAAAGAGCTACATAGAACAACTAATTTTAAAATAGTGGTGGTTGGAGATAGTGAGCAGCAACATCAAACAAAAAATATTACTACTTACAACGGAGCACAAATTTTATATTCTAAATACTCTAAACAAAAACGGCCTTTTCATTTTTACCTAGACTCATTGTTTAAGGTTTGGGATTCCGAAATTATTTATAGCTGCGGAGTAGGAAATGCATTTTTTTTATTTATTCCTTATTTATTAGGCAAAAAATATGTTACAAACCCAGACGGTATAGGATGGAAGCGCCTAAAATGGAGCCGTGGCGGGAAAAAAGTATTAAAATTTATGTTTTTTCTTTCAGCAAAATTCAGCCCTTATATTTTGGCAGATTCTATTGGAATAGAAAAAGTCTTTAGGGTTAATTTTAAAAGAGGAAAAAGAATTGAAACAATTGAATACGGGGCTTATGTAAATAAAACAGTAGGGCTTGATTCAATAGAAGTCAATAATGTATTAGAAAAATATCAACTCCAAAAAGGAAAATATCATTTATTGGTTAGTCGTCTTGAGCCTGAAAATAATGTTGAGGAAATTATTAAAGGGTATGATCAAAAAAACAATAAATATCCTTTGATTATTGTAGGGAATTTGCAGGAAACAGATTATGTTAGTAAATTAAGAAATATAAAAAATAAGGAGATTTGTTTTTTAGGAGGAATTTATGATAAATATGAATTAGAAGTGGTGCGATCAAATGCATTTTCTTATTTTCATGGTCATTCAGTGGGGGGGACAAACCCGTCTTTACTAGAAGCAATGGCATCAAAAAATTTATGTATCTGCTATGATAATGAATTTAATAGAGGAGTTGTAAAAGACAATGGGTTATATTTCTCTACAGCTAATGATGTTGCAAATATTATTGCAAATATTGAAGAAAATGATTATTCTTTATTAAGTGAAAATGTATATAAACAAGTAGAAGATTATTATAATTGGGAAAGTATTAGTACTCGATATGTTGAATATTTTAAAAAGATAAGCAAATAATGTTGCCGAATTTTCTTATAATAGGAGCTTCAAAATGTGGAACTACAGCATTATATTATTACTTAAAACAACACCCTGAGATTTCTTTTCCTGAATTAAAAGAGCCAAAGCACTTTAGCTCTGTTGGGTTGAAATTTCCTCATAAAGGGATTGGGGATGTGTCGGTGGATAAATATGCAGTTAAGAATTTTGAAAATTATCAAAAACTTTTTGCCTCAATCCAAAATACAAGAGTAGGGGAGGCAAGTCCTGATACTATTTATTTTTACAAACAAACAGTAAAGCGGATTAAAGAAAAGCTAGGAGATATTCCAATAATAATTATGTTACGTGAACCTATAAAACGAGCGTTTTCTGCTTATATGTATCTAAAGCGTGATAGTAGGGAACAATTAACTTTTAGAGGAGGATTAGATGCTGAAGAGCAAAGAATTTCTGATAATTGGGATTTTATTTGGGCGTATAAAAAATGTGGATTATTCTCAGAACAGGTAAAATTATTTTTATATAATTTTAGCAATGTAAAAATTATTTTGCAAGAAGATTTAAAAAATGAAACTGAGAAAATATTACAAGAAACATACTCTTTTCTTAATGTAGACGATGCCTTCACCGCAGATATTTCTATTCGCCATAATGAATCAGGAATCCCAAACAATATCTTTTCAAAATTCTTATTAAGTAGAAATAATATTTTTTCAACAGTTACTAGAGAACTGATGAAAAAAGTTATCCCAAGATTTTTGTTAGAAAAAGTTGCAAGTAAATCCTTAAAAAAAGTTATTGTATCAGCAGAAGATATTGCTTATCTAAAGTCTTATTTTCATGAAGATATTTGTAATTTAGAAGAGTTAATTAATAGAGATTTGTCTGACTGGAAATAATATGCAACTGAAAGAAATAAATATTGACACTGATTTTGAACTTTGGAATTCCATTGTTTTGAATTCTCCTGATTTTTATACTGTTGCACACAATCCTTCTCTTATTCAGTATTTAGATAAAACATTACACTGGAAAGGGAAAAGTTTTCTTATTATGAATTTTGAAGAAGTAATAGGTGTATATCAACATAGTTTTCCTGCTGAAAATAAATCAGTTTCAATGCCTCATTTCTCCTATGGCGGTATTATTAGAAAGAATAATAATTATTCTAAGAAAGAAATATTTAGTAAGATGTCTAATAATTTAGAAGGGGCTTTTGAGATTAGAGATTTTGAACCGTATACATCCTATTTTGATGATTCTAAGGTTGCTGCTTTTTTGATGCTGGAGGCAACAGTTGAAGCTCAATTAGCTATCCTCAAATCTAATCACAGAAGAAAAATAAAAAAAGCGTATAAAAATAATTTGGAAGTAAAAATAGAATCTTCAAAAGACGCGATTCTTGATTTTTATAAGATTTATACTAAAAACATGTTGCGTTTAGGTTCTCCATCATTATCTAAAAAGGTTTTTCTGAATTTAATAAAATACTATAAGTTTGGTGAGGTAAAAGTTTTTCTAGTATATAAAAACCAAGAAATTATTGGGGGAGCAATCGCACTTTCGTATAACGATTTTATGGAAGATTGTTGGCTTTCTACAATTAGCAAATATAATCATCTCTATACTAGTATTTTGTTGTATTGGGAAATGATAAAGGATGCGATAGAGAATAATAAAAAGATTTTTTCATTTGGCAGAAGCACAAAGGGAAGTTCTTTATTAAAATTTAAAAACCAATGGAATCCCATTGAAAAACAATTGTATTTCTCGTATTCAGAAAAACAAAAAATAAGTTTAAAAAAAATGACTTTCTTAACTAAATTATGGCAACTACTGCCTTTAAGAATGGCTAATATTATAGGACCAAAAATTGCAGATAAATTATACTAAATGAATATATTAACTTTTGATATTGAAGATTGGTTTCATATACTCCATGATTACCCTGATAATATCTTGGAAAAATGGAATAATTATGAAGTGCGTATCCATAATGCTATGGACAAGATATTTAAAATACTACTAGATAATAATATTAAGGCTACTTTTTTTACTTTAGGCTATATTGCCAGAAAACACCCTGAAATTATTAGACGAATTGATGAGTTAGGATTTGAGGTTGCTGCTCATTCTGATATGCACAAAGTTGCCTATTCTCAAAATATAACTGATTTTAAAGAAGATTTGTCGACCTGTATAAAAAGTATAGAGGATATTACTTCAAAAAAAGTAATATCTTATAGAGCTCCTGGATTTTCTTTAAAACAAGAAAATATTTGGGTATTTGAGGTGTTGAATGAATTAGGCATTGAATACGATTCTTCTATCTTTCCAGCAAAAAGAGAAGATGGGGGCTTTGTAAATTTCTCAGAAAATAGACCATCAATAATTAAATATAAAGGAGTTTCAATCAAGGAATTTCCAATGAGTATAAATCAATTTTTAGGTCAGAAATTTGCAGTAACAGGGGGGGGGTATTTTCGTTTTTTTCCTTATCAGGTAATTTACCGTATGATAAAGAATTCGGATTATACAATGACTTATTTCCATCCAAGAGATTTTGATGCAGATCAGCCTATGCTTGAAGGCTTATCATTGAAGAGAAAATTTAAATCATATTATAATCTAAAATACACTTACCCTAAATTGCAGCGGCTTGTAAAGGATTTTGATTTTATTGATTTACAACAAGCCGCTCAAGAAATTAATTGGGATAAAGCTCCTATTATTGATTTAAATGATAAAATTTAATCTACAATAAATAAATCTGAAGCAATTGCATCAGCATAGAGTTTTCCTTTTTTTGTTAGAGTAAAGTTATTGTTTTGTTGTTTCACTTTCTCTTGATTGATCCATTTTTGAATTTGTTGCTCAAAATATTGCTGAGTATCTTTGCCAAACCGAATTTTTATGTAATCTAACTCAACTCCCCAAATAGTACGTAGGGCTGTAAAAATATATTCATTGTATTGTTGCTGATTATTCAGTTGCTCAATTTTAAAATAGGAATCAGTTGTTTTTATTTTTTCAATATACTGTTTGTTGGAGGATATATTCCATTGCCGGCTAGTCCCGTTAAACGAATGTGAAGAAGGACCAATCCCTAAATAATGTTGATTTTTCCAATAAGCACTATTATGGTTTGAGAAAAATTCTTTTTTACCAAAGTTTGAAATTTCATAATGAATAAAATTATTTTTAGCAGCAAGCTGTATTAAAGTATTAAAATGGGTAACAATCATTTCGTCCTCAGCAGGGGATATTTTTTTGGTATCTATAAGATGTTTAAGGACTGTTTTAGGCTCTACTGTAAGCGCATAGGCTGAAAAATGTTGAATTCCAAGATTAAACATTTTTGTTAAGTTTTCTTCCCATTTTTTATTGCTTTGATTGGGTAGCCCATAGATTAAATCAATGGTGATATTGTTAAACCCATGTTTTTTTGCAAGTGTAACACATTGCGTTGCTTGCTTAGCATTGTGGGAGCGATTCATAAATTTCAAATCAGCATCATCAAAGGATTGTATGCCAATACTCAATCGGTTAATTCCAATTTCCTTTAATGCAATAAGTTGTTTTTCATCCAAATCATCAGGATTACACTCTAAGGTGATTTCTGCATTTTCATCAATATTAAAAAGACGATATATAGTACTGATAATACTTTTTATTTCTTGTTTTTTCAGAATAGATGGAGTGCCACCACCAAAATAAATAGAGCTGATAATAGCGTCATTTAAGTAAGATTGACGCATTTCTATTTCTTTTTTAATACTTTTTAGCATTTCTTCTTTGTCATTTTGTAAAATTCTGAAATGAAAATTACAATAAGTACACTGCTGTTTACAATAGGGAATATGAATATAGATGCTTGTCAAAATATTTTTTAAATAATATTTGGCTAATATAAAAAAGGATTTACTTTTGCAACTATTAATAATAAGTCTAAATAAAAATAAAGCATGAAAAAAACAGTCGTATTTATAATGATTATTGTATTTTTTAATGATGCAAATGCACAGAACAGTGCAGAAAAAATTATTGCAGGAAACCCTGGCCTACATATTGGAGGATATGCTCAAGTAGATTTCAATTTACCATCAAGAGATGGAGCTATTTATAAAAATGGAACTTTAGATGTACATAGATTAGTAACTTTTTTTGGTTACAACTTTAACGAAAAAGCTTCATTTGTATCGGAAGTAGAATTTGAACACGTATCGGAAGTTTATGTTGAACAAGCATTTTTAGATTATAAGATAAAAAATAATCTATCCGTAAATGCAGGTTTAATGCTTATCCCAATGGGAATTCAGAACTTGTATCATGAACCAGCTACTTTTAATGGTGTAGAAAGAACAAATGTTGACAAATACATTGTACCCTCTACTTGGAGAGAGATTGGAATTGGAGTAAGCGGAAGAAGTATTGAACATTCGGCAAATTACCAAGTTATGTTGGTGAATGGATTGAATGGATATTCAGATGTAGGTGTATTTAATGGGAAAAGTGGTTTAAGAAGCGGTAGACAAAAAGGGGTTGAATCATATATTACTTATCCTGATTTTGCAGGTAGAATTTCTTACTATGGTCATCCAGGATTGAACTTAGGATTATCTGTGTATGTTGGTGATACTGAAACCACACTTTATGATGGTTTAGATTTGGCAGACGAAACGGCTGTTGCTTCAGCTGATTCTTCAATTGTAGGTATGCAAATGATAGGAGTTGACGCAAGATATACTAAAGGCGCTTTACAATTAAGAGGACAATATATTGTTGCGAACTTATCTAATACAGATGAATACAATGCTTTCACAAGTAAAGATTTAGGAAGTAAGTTAACAGGATATTATGTAGAGGCAGGATATAATTTATTAGAAAGAAAATCGGATACTGAAGAATTAATTGCTTTTGCAAGATATGAGAACTACAATACTCATGCGGCAGTTGAGGAAATAACAATTAATGACACCTACAACAGAACAGACATTACAATTGGTTTAGGATTTAAAGTGGCACAAGGCGCTATGTTCAAAGCAGATTATCAAATTAAATCTAACGCTGCAATTGATGAAAAATCAGGACAGTTTAACTTTGGAACTGCTATTTGCTTCTAAATAAAAAAGTTTTTTGTTAATACATTCTAAAAATAATATTTACAAAGCAGCTACTTTACTAGTAGCTGTGTTGTTATTTTTTTCGTTTACAACAATCTATGTGTTAAGCGCAAAGGATTGGGAAAAAATTGAAAAAAATGCAAAGGATATATTCAACACAGAGATACTTAATTTTTCTGAAATTGAAAACACATCAAATCTTGGAGCAACTCAGTTTTTTAAAATAAATGATTTAGGTTATTTAGCTTTTGATCAAGCTCCCTCCAAATTCCATAAGTTTGAATACTATATTATTTTTGATACAAAAGGTGAAATATTAGAAGTAGAAGTATTGAATTATAATGAAAACTATGGCGCTGAAATTTGTAATAAAAAATGGTTAAAGCAATTTTATCAGATCAACACCTCTTCCTTTTTTGAATATAATATTACTGTTGATGGAATTTCAGGAGCAACCCTTTCGGTGCAAAGCATCAGCTCTCATATTTGGAATGTAACAGAAAAATTAAAGAACTATCTTAAGCAAAAATAATTTGGTACTTTTGGTTTCATGACTAAAGATTATTTTTCTCACCTGACTCCTAAGGAACAACACATTTTAAAAGATAAAGGGACGGAAGCTCCTTTTACAGGAGAGTATAATGAGCATTTTGATGCAGGAGTTTTTATCTGTCGCGCTTGTGAAAATCCACTTTACGAATCTAATACAAAATTTAATTCAGGTTGTGGCTGGCCCTCTTTTGATGATGAAATTGAAGGGGCAATTAATCGTCATGAAGATTTAAGCAGAGGAACAATAAGAACAGAAATTTGTTGTGCAAATTGTGATGGTCACTTAGGGCATGTTTTTGCTGGAGAACAAATTACTGAGAAAGATACACGCCATTGTGTAAATTCATTAAGTATAAGATTTAAACCCTATTCCCAATTGGAAAAAGCAACTTTTGGAGCAGGATGTTTCTGGTCAGTTGAAAAATTATTTCGCGATACTAATGGCGTTTATCTTGCACGAGTTGGCTACATGGGAGGCACTACTGATATGCCAACTTATAATCAGGTTTGTAGTGGGACTACTAACCATGCTGAGGTAGTAGATCTTTATTTTGATCCCAAAAAAATAAGCTACCCTGATTTACTAACTATATTTTGGGAAAACCATAATCCAACTACCTTAAATAGACAAGGAGTTGATATTGGAACTCAATATCGTTCAGTAGTTTTTTATTATAATCAGCAGCAACAAAAACAGGCGGAACAATTAAAGATAGCACAGCAAGGGCATTTTGAGCATGAGATTATAACTCAAATAGTCCCTTCAGAAAAGTTTTATCGTGCTGAGGAATATCACCAGAATTATTTGAAAAAAAATAAGTTAGGAAGCTGTGGAATTTAGCTTTTTTGGTAAGTGAATACAAAAGGTTGCTCCTACACCTTTTTCTGATTTCATTACAAAAATACGCCCCTTATGATACTCTTCCACTATTCGTTTTGATAGTGATAGTCCTAAGCCCCAACCTCTCTTTTTTGAAGTTACTCCAGGCTTAAAAATATTTTTAAGAATAGATCTGTCTATACCTTCTCCATTATCAGTAATATTTAGGATTACTTTGGAAATATCTTCTGTAATTGAAATTGTTATTTCCCCTTTCCCCTTCATTGCATCAGCCGCATTTTTACAAATATTTTCAATTACCCAGTTTAAAAGCACCGTACTTACGGGAATCATTATTATAGATTTTTCCTGCAAAATATTGAATTGAATTTTTTCAGGTAAGCGAGATTTCAAATAAGTTATAGTATCCGTTACCAATTCTACAATATTCTTTTCCTCCAATGTTGGCTTTGAGCCAATCTTAGAAAAACGATCAGTGATTGTTTCCAATCGTTTAATATCCTTGCCCATTTCGAATACCATGCTTTCTATGCCTTCTTTATCTTTCAGCAATTCTACCCAAGCCATAAGTGAAGATAGTGGAGTTGCTATTTGGTGAGCCGTTTCTTTTGCCATTCCAGCCCATACTTTATTTTGTTCTGATTTTCGGCTAGCACTAAATATAAAATAAGCAATAAACATAAATAAACCAATAAACCCTAATTGATAAATTGGGTAATATCTTAATCTATTAAGTAGGGCAGAATCTTTATAATAAATCCATTGCTGCTTAGCTCCAATAATATTTATTTCTATTGGCTTATATCCATTTTCTTTGATTTCATTCAATTCGTTTCTTAAAAATGTATTATCAATTTTTTGAGGAGATATAATTCCTAGACTGAGAAATAAACTGTCAAGTTTTGAAAATTTTTGAAAGTTTCTATTTTCCAAAATATTATCATCTCCATCTACCTGAATTAATGGAATATTATTGTTTTCAGAAATCACCTTAAAAGCCAAAGAATAATCTCCTTCACCAGTCATATTCACTAAATGTTTAGTCGCTTCTGCCCAAAGTTCAATTTTTTTATGTTCTTCTAATTTAAGCTCTTTTACTAAACCATTAGTAATAAATATTGATGAAACCCCTATAATAATTGCAAAACCTAATAAGGTAAATTTCCACTTTTGTTTTTTAGAATAGATATCCATTTTATTTAGGGTTGTATTCTTCTTCATCTTCCCATTTAATAATTACATCTTGCCCTCCTTCTTTTGATGATTCTTCTACTTTCAAAATATCTTCTTTTATTATGGTTTTAATTGTTTCTATCTCAGCGCCTATACTTTCCTGAATACTTTCTTTAATTTTTAATCCATCAAATGAAATTTTTGGATTATCTGTATTCCCTGTCATTTTCAGATAAACAGTGGTAAAAATCTGCCCATCTTCATTAATCTCTCCAAATTTATTATCTATAGAGGTATTTTTTTTTCTAAATGTATTGGATAATAATTCAGAAAGCAATAGCTTAATACTATAATCAATTTCTTGTTCAAATGTATGAGTTCCTGAAAGAAAAACAGATAATGCGGATGATTTAATTTCCATTACAGGAATTGTAATCACTTTATTATCAATTTCAATTGTATTTTCTAAGGTAGAAAAGTTAACTTTTTTTAAATCTTCAAGCTTTACATAATCCGATAAGCGTTCAAGAGGTTTAAATTGTATCAATTCTCCTTTTTCAATAATCAAATGGGATTTTACTTTTAACGCTTTTTCTTCAAAAACAAAACCGGACCCCCAAGTGGCTTGCATTTCTATTTCGGCAGTCCCCATTCCCTTAATGTGTTCTGCTGTTATGAAATCTTGCTTGAAATTATCAAATGCTAAAAAGGCATTTCGGATATTTAATTGTTTGAAATTAAGTTGAGAAAATAACTTTATCCTTTTATTTGTGGATTCGTAAAATTTGAAATTCCCAGCCACCGAGCCATTTAATGTACTTAGTTGCATATTTGCCCCTGTCAATGTTAGATTTTTATAATCCAGGAGTCCACTTACTTCAGTAGTAATAAAATCATTATACGTAAAGGTTGCAATAGTTAAATTTAGATTTGCCTTTATCCAATTCGGCATAATACTAGTGCTGCTATTTTTACTTTCTGATAAATCTTTAAGAGTCATGAGTTCATTAAATTTTATATAGGTAGAGCTAAGGTCTCCAATCACAGTTATTTCTTCTTTTCTGTTCAATATATAAGCAATTAGATCAGTAATATTTCCATTAAATTTTAGGTCACTATCGTCAATTGTAAAAGCACTATTTTCTACCTCAATAATATTGTTTTTGAATTTACAATCGGCTGTTTGGAAATCAAAAGCCAAAGGGGAATTCTTGTATTTAAAAGTAGTATTTTTAAAAGTAGCATTAGAGCGGTGTTGGGCATTTATAAAATAGTCTTTAAACTTGCCGTCAAAAGAGATGTATCCTGAATATTGAGTATTGACCTTTAACCTTCCCTGTAAATTAAAAAATGGAGAATCTTCAAAATAGTGATTGATTTCAGCTAAATCCCAATCTGATGAAAGGTTAGCAGTTAGATAATATTTAGTTAAGTTTTTGATTGTAAAATTGCCATTAGTAAACCCGGTTTCAGTTTTAGCATCAAACTGACTAATTTCAATTTTAGTAGAAATAAAATTTCTGTTTTCCCCATTGGTTATTTCCCCAATAAGACTTACATCTTTGAGGATAAATGGATGACTTTTTAAGATAAAATTACCATTCTCAATATGGCAATTCATATTTAGCAAAGGGTTGCTTTCCTTGCTCATTAAGCCATTGATATTCCCATTACAACTCAATTTTCCATTGGCCTGAAATGAGCCATAAATAGTTTTAAGATGTTCGGGAGTATGATTGATGACAGCCGCTAATTCCTGTGTGTTGCAAGAGAAATTTAGATCAAGCGTGTTTCCATAAAATACTCCTCCGGATAATTCCGCTTTTACTTCTTCAATATTGATTATTGATCCTTGTTGAATAAAAATACTATCTTTTTTAAAGGAAAGTGTTGTGTGTAATTGCACATTCTTTTTATAGAGATAATCTCGTTTATGCACCTCTAATTGTTCCGAAAATAACTTTGCATTTATGGATAAGTTATTTTCTTTAAATACGAGCAAAGCTTTTGATGTGTACCAATCCACATCAATACTATTTGTTTGGCATGTCACTGAAGTATTTAGTAGTAGAATTTGATTTAAGGCTATTTGATTTTTATTTTCTTCAGATGTTTTAAAAATTGCAAAATTAGGTTTGTTTTCAACATCATATTTTATGTTTATTCTCCCATCAGCAACAACTGCCTTTTTAATGTCAATTGTATTTAAAATAATGTCAAAAATACTCAGTTCAATGGACGTTGTTTTTGCATAAAACAAGGTATCATTATCAAAGCCGTCTTTTTCAAAAGCAAGTAAATCAGTTATTTTTATGGATGCGGATGGGAATTTTTCATATAAACTAAAAGAAATATCCTCAAGCTGTAATGCGGAGGTTATTTGCTGCTGAATTTCATTAACCACTTTTCTCTCTACTTTTTCACTAAAAAAAAAGGTAATAGCAACCCCTGAAATCAATAAGAGTAAACTAATTCCAAACAGGATTTGAAAAATACGTTTAAATACTTGTTTCATTAAGCTGATAAAAATACGATAATCAAAACAATAACGAAAGACTTTTGTTTATGGTATAAATTAGAGCCTTCTCAGTATATTAATTTCATCTTGAGTAAGATGTCTATAATGTTTTCTTGGTAAATCTTTCTTGGTTAATCCTCCTAAAAATACACGATCTAATTTAATGATACGGTAGTTTAATTTTTCAAAGATTTGTTTTATTAATTTGATTCCGCCAGTGCTATTTTCAATTCCAATTTCATTTTTACCTTTTCCATTAATATAAGATATTAAATCTAGTTTTATGTTTCTCCCATTTAAAAAGACACCTTCTCTAATATTTTCCAGATGAATTTGACTTAAATTTTTGTCTAAAGTTATTTGATAAATTTCTTTAATATTCTTTTTGAACCCCCCTAGTTTTTTAGCCAAATCAGTGTCATTTGTAAAGAGCAATAAGCCAGTTTCTGTTTTATTGAGCTTATCAACAGGGAAAATTATTTCCTTACAAGCTGGTTTTATTAATTGTATTACTGATGTTATGCTTGTTGCACTATCAACTCTTCCCGAATAATTTTTGGGTTTATTAAGCAAAACATATCTTGGTGTCTCCGATTTTAATCTTTGGCCATTAAATTTTACTTCATCAGTTGGATTAACTCGATAGCCCATTTCGGTAATTCCCACACCATTAACGGTAACTACTCCTGCCTCAATAAATTTATCAGCCTCTCTTCTGCTGCAAATTCCTCCATTAGCAATAAATTTATTCAACCTTATTTTACCATCAGCAACAGATTTTTTTTCATTCTGTCTTGTGCGAAATGATGATTTTATTTTTGGATTTTTACCAGAATCTCTTCTGGATTTAACTTCTCTTTTCATCTTGAAAATTTTTGCAAAGATACTTAAAAAGCATCTGGGAAATATTCTATTTGGGGTGCATCTTTTGCAATGACAATACTTATTACATCAAACCTGATTTCTACTTTAGATGGATATTGTTCCAAATACTCTTCAGCAGCATCTTTATAGAGGGTAATTTTCTTTTTGCAAAAACATAAAGGCAATTAGTCCGCCCTCTTTATCTAGCTTATTGTGCTTTGCCAAATTACTTCAGAATCATTTTTTTTTCTACACTTCCATCATCATATATATAAAATAATGTAGCATTAGTAGTTGTATTTGCATTTCTACCAAGCATATCGGTAATACGAATAAGTTGCTTATTGCTTGTATTTTCTTCTGAAATTGAGGTAGTATTATTACATGGGAGCAAAGGGTACAGAAAATCTTTTGTAAAATTAAGCGCTTGTACAAATAAAGAGTTACTATTTCCTCCTATAAACCAAGCATGTCCCTCTCCTGGAAATATTAATTTATCATTCAGCACCCCAACCAAATCAGCTTGAGGATGCATTTCTCCAGCACCACATAAGGTTAGGACACTTGGATTATTGAGTCCTGGACCACAATTATAATTTACAGTTTGATCAGCATCTCCCTGGCAACTTACTATTGGTTCGTCATTGGCATCAATCCAGCTTAATGTATTAATGCCCCCAGCAAAGCTAATTACCCCACTAACCTCTGAACTATAACCCAAATTACCAGCATCTCCTTCAAGACCACCTAAACTAGTTGCTACAGCTTGAATATCTAATGGGGTTGTTGGTAAATCACTAATATCATCAATATATGCTAAATGAATTGCCGCAACTCCACCAGCAGAAACTCCCCCAACAAAGATGGTATTCGGATCAATTCCGTGTATGTCTCCATTTGCAACATCTTTTCTAAAATACCGAATAGCTGCTTTAATATCAGAAGTTGCTTTTAACACCTCTTCATATTGCTCATCATGATTACTTAAAAAACTTACAATATTTAAAAGAGAAACTAAACGATAATTAACAGAAGCAGTAACATATCCCTTTTTAGCAAAAGTCTTACAAAAATCTTGACAGTCTAGATCTGTTTTATCGCCACCATAAAAAGATCCACCATGTACAAATAGGATAAGTGGACGATTAATTTCAGTATCACCATCAGGGATATAGATATCCATTTCATGATAGGAGTCAGTATACGCATCAGAATAGTTGACAGTAGTTTTGGTAACTGAGCTAAAAATTTCAGTTTGATATCTACCATTACACTGAGCAAAAGTTAGTGCACTAAATAATGTTAGAGCAAGGAGTGTAGTAATTTTTTTCATTGTATTTTGTTTTTAGATTGTAAATATACATTTTATTATGTATGCTGTAATTTCTCCAGCTGTTCTTCAATTTTTTCATCTTCAATTTTATTGAATAAATGGGTGGCAGGATTTATTTTATGATTATCACTTATAATTTTTCCTCCAGCATCAGCCCAATTTACTGTTTTTAGTGCTAAAATGGCTTTCAATTTTTTGGAGCTGAAAGGCATAAATGGTTCTGAAAGCACGGCCAATGAAGCCGCAATTTGCATAGCGATATTTAGGATTGTCTCTGTTCTTTTTTCATCTGTCTTTTTCAATTTCCAAGGCTCAGTATCGGCCAAGTATTTATTTCCTAATCGTGCCAGATTCATAAATTCTACAAGCGCTTCACGAAAACGATATTTTTCAATTGAAGCTCCAATCTTGTCAGGGAAAGCTTTAAGTTTTTCTAAAATTTCTTTGTCATAATCAGTTAAATTATCACAAGCAGGAACTACACCTTCCCAATATTTATGGGTAAGTACTACTACACGATTGATAAAATTTCCAAAGATGGCAACTAGCTCATTATTATTTCTTGCTTGAAAATCTTTCCAAGTAAAATCGGTATCCTTGCTTTCTGGGGCAGTAGCACAAAGCGCATATCTTAAAGCGTCTTCCTGTCCTTTGAAATCTTCCAAATATTCATGTAGCCAAATAGCCCAATTGCGTGAAGTGGATAATTTTTCTCCTTCTAAATTTAGGAATTCATTTGCAGGAACATTAGTTGGTAAAATATATCCTTCATGTGCTTTTAAAATGATAGGAAAAATAATACAATGAAAAACAATATTGTCTTTTCCAATAAAATGAACAAGCTCAGTATCTTCATTTTTCCAATAATCTTCCCAATTTTTCCCATTATCAGCCGCCCATTGTTTGGTTGCTGAAATATAACCGATAGGGGCATCTAGCCAAACATAGAGCACTTTCCCATCAGCATCTTTTACCGGAACTTTAACTCCCCACTCCAAATCTCTAGTCATAGCTCTTTCTTGCAACCCTCCATCAATCCACGATTTACATTGACCACTTACTTGGCTCCTCCATGCTTTTGCATTATGATGTTGCTCGCCTTCTAAGACACCTTCTTCTATCCAAGGTTTTAGCCAACTTTCATGATCCTGCATTGGTAAATACCAATGTGTTGTTTCTTTTTTTATTGGAGTATTTCCGCTCAATGTTGATTTCGGATTAATGAGTTCTTCAGGGCTTAATGCTGATCCACATTTCTCACATTGATCACCATAAGCATCATCTGCATTACATTTAGGACATTCACCACTAATGTATCGGTCTGCTAAAAATTGATTATTTTCTTGATCATAAAATTGATCGGACGTTTTTTTAGTAAATGCTTTTTTATCCTCCAAAGCCTTGAAAAAATCTTGAGCAGTTTTGTGATGTAAAGTATCAGAAGTTCTGTGATATATGCTAAAATCAATACCAAAATCAGCAAATGTTTTTTTGTTGATATTGTGGTATTTGCCTACAATTTCTTGAGGGCTGATCCCTTCTTTTTTTGCTTGCAAAGTAATGGCAGCACCATGCTCATCAGAACCACAAATAAAAGCAACATCATGTCCCTTTCCTTTTAAATACCTAACATAAATATCAGCTGGCAAATAGGCGCCAGCAATATGCCCAATGTGTAAAGGGCCATTTGCATAAAGTAGAGCTGAAGTAACAGTGTATCTTTTTTTAGTCATTTATTTTATAAAAAGATTTATTTTCGCAAAGATAAGTTTAATTAGTAATAATGATAATTCCTGAAAAATTAAAAATAGGCGATAAGATTGGTATTGTTTCTACTGCTAGAAAGATTACTTTGGAAGAATTAAAAGCAGCTATCTTAATTCTAGAGAGTTGGGGGTTGAAAATTGTGCTAGGACAAAATTTATTTGAAGAAAACAATCAGTTTTCTGGAACAATTGAACAGAGAACTGCTGATTTTCAAAGTATGATAGATAATGATGCAATTAGAGCAATCTTATGCGCTAGAGGTGGTTACGGAACAGTTCAGATTATTGACAATATCAATTTTTCTAGCTTGAAAAATAAACCAAAATGGATTATTGGTTACAGTGACGTTACGGTTTTACATTCTCATTTGAATAACTTGGGCATTGCAAGTTTTCACGCTACTATGCCTATTAATTTTGAAAATAATTCTGATGAATGCCTTGAAAGTTTAAAAAATTCACTGTTAGGAGAATCAAATAGAATAGAATGCAAAAGTTATGCCTTTAATCGCTTAGGGAGAGTAGATGCTGAAATAGTAGGAGGGAATCTTTCTATTTTGTATAGTTTATTGGGATCAAATTCAGATATTGATACAGAAGGAAAGATTCTTTTTATTGAAGATTTGGATGAATACCTCTATCATATTGATCGAATGATGATGAATTTTAAACGCAATGGAAAATTAGCTAAATTAAAGGGATTAATAGTTGGAGGGATGAAGGATATGAATGATAATGAAATACTTTTTGGTAAATCAGTTGAAGAAATAATTCTGGAACACACTAAGGAATACGATTATCCCATTTGTTTTGGTTTCCCAGCGGGTCATATAAATGATAATAGATGCATAAAATTAGGAGTGAAGTCAGTGTTGAAAATAACTGAAAATGGCGTAAGTTTGTTCCAAGAATAAAAAGAAATATGAGTTTAGAAGATTACTTTAAACCTTTCAGAGAAAATATAGTTGGTAGAGATCAAACTTTTAGCTCCCCTTTTGGTGAGCAAAAAATCATTTATGCTGATTGGGTGGCTAGTGGCAGAATTTATAAAGGTATTGAAGAAAAATTAAATAGAGATATTTTCCCCTTTGTAGCCAACACCCATACCGAAACATCAACAACTGGCGCCACTATGAATTTAGCTTTTCATGAGGCAGCCCATATTATTAAAAAGCATATTGGAGCCAATGAGGAGGATGTTTTGATTTCAGCTGGAGCAGGAATGACTATGCTGGTGAGTAAATTCCAAAGAATTTTAGGATTGAAGATACATGAAAAATATCAAAATAAAATTAAAATTGAAAATCGGCCTATTGTTTTTGTGACCCATATGGAGCATCATTCTAATCAAACATCTTGGCTTGAAACCATTGCTGAGGTGCAATTAATTCCACATACAAAACAGGGGCATGTTGACTTGGAAAATTTTAAAACAATGTTGGAAAATTTTTCAGATAGGGAGTTAAAAATTGCAGCTGTTACTTCCTGCTCTAATGTAACGGGAGTGCTTACTCCTTACTATGAAATTGCAGAAATTATGCATGATAATGGGGGCGTTTGTTTTGTTGATTTTGCCTGTTCAGCTCCTTATATTGATATTAATATGCATCCTAAAAATTCGAAACAACAATTGGATGCTATTTACTTTTCGCCACATAAATTTTTAGGAGGACCAGGGGCAACAGGAATTTTAGTTTTTAATAAGAGGCTCTATACCAATAAAGTACCTGATAGCCCAGGAGGAGGAACAGTAGATTGGACAAATCCTTGGGGGGAGCATAAATACGTAGATGATATTGAAGCGCGAGAAGACGGAGGAACACCTGCTTTTTTACAAACCATAAAAACGGCACTCTGCATTCAGCTAAAAGATAAAATGGGTGTACAAAATATTTTGGACCGAGAACATGAATTGCATCAGATTGTTTGGAGCAAATTTCAGGAATTGAGCAATGTACATGTGTTGGCAGAAAATTTCCCAAATCGATTAGGAGTGTATTCTTTTTATATTGATAATTTACATTTTAATCTGGCGGTACAACTACTAAATGATAAATATGGAATTCAAGTAAGAGGAGGCTGTTCTTGTGCGGGTACTTATGGACATATTTTATTAAATATTGAGTCAGAACAATCCTGTGCAATTACTAGTAAAATTAATGATGGCGACCTGACCTCTAAGCCAGGTTGGGTGCGGATGTCTATCCATCCTACTATGACAGATGCTGAGATGCATTGCATTATGAATGCGATTGAGGATGTAGCGCAACACCATGAAGAAATGGCAAAAGAGTATCTCTATAATGGAGCAACAAATGAGTTTGTGTATAAGCAAGATTCATTTGCCAAAAAAAATAAAGAAAGGGCAGAGAGTTGGTTTAACGTGTAACTATTTTTTTAAAACAGTTGGCACTTTAAAATAATCAGAATCTTTTTGTGGAGCATTTTTAAGCGCATTTTCTTGTGAAACTTCATGCGAAATTTCATCTGTTCTTAAAACATTTACTTCATCACTCAGGTAGATAAGCGGCTCAACACCTTCAGTATCTATCTCAGATAATTTATCTACAAACCCGATCATTTTATTTAAATCTCCTTTCATTTTTTCGGCTGATTTTTCATCAAACTTTAGCTTTGCTAAGCGTGATAAATCCTCTATGAGCTTTTTATTTACTTCCATAAGTATTTAATTGTTCAAAAATAGTGTTGTAAACTGAAGTATTCAAATTTTCTATCGCATTTTTATCTTCAGGATTTGCTTTTACCGCTTTATGCACTTTTATACGGACAATTCCAGGTCTTCCTTTAAAGTATTCTTGAGGAAATATATATTTATTATCGGGCATAGTAATGGGAACAATTTTTATGTTTTGTTCAACAGCCAATCGAAAAGGACCATTTTTAAACTGTTTTAAAAAAATATCTTGTTTAGGAATTCCTCCTTCTGGGAAAAAACACACGCTTAAGCCATTTGTTAATTGTTTTCCAGCTTTTAAAAATGCAGCATAAGCATCACGCTTGTTTCCCCTGTCAACAATTACAGCATTGTTTTTATAAAAATAGCCAAATAATGGGATTTCTGCAATTTCTGATTTCCCCATAAATTGTAATGGCACAGGAAGAATTGCCAAAACAAATGGAATGTCTAAGGTAGAAACATGGTTAGGACAAAAAATATAATGCCCTTTTTTATCTAATTTTTCTTCCCACTCAATGCTAGGATATATAAATGAGAAAAATAAAGTAAGCTTTGACCAATAGCGAGTAAGGTGGCAGACAATTTTATTATTTTTATAAATAGCTGTAAAGAAAAAGAGTACAGGAATAAAGGCCATAAAGACCAAGATAAAAACGATTAAAAACCATATTCGCCAAAGCGAACTTAAAAGATAGCCTATCCATTTCATGATGCAAAGATAAAAATCCTATTTTTACAACATCAAAATTAAAAAATAGAATGGCAAGAATATTAACAGGAATACAAAGTACAGGAACGCCACATCTAGGAAACTTATTAGGAGCAATTATTCCAGCAATTGAACTTTCGAAAGATAAACAAAATGAAAGCTTATTTTTTATTGCTGATTTGCATTCTTTTTCCACAATTCGTGATGCAGTACAATTAAAGGAAAACACGTATGCTACTGCTGCAGCCTGGCTTGCTTTTGGTTTTGATATTGATAAAAATTTATTCTATAGACAATCGGACGTTACTGAAGTTTGCGAACTGACTTGGTATTTGAATTGTTTTACGCCATTCCCAATGTTGGCCAATGCGCATTCATTTAAGGATAAATCAAGCCTATTGTCAGAAGTAAATTCAGGACTTTTCACTTATCCTGTATTAATGGCAGCTGATATTTTATTGTATGATGCAAATATTGTTCCGGTAGGGAAGGATCAAGTACAGCACCTAGAAATTACGCGTGATATTGCGGGAGCATTCAATCATAAATACAATAATTCTTTTGTGATTCCTGAAACTCAGATAGACGAAAGAGTGATGATTGTCACGGGTACAGATGGGCAAAAAATGAGCAAATCCTACAATAATGTTATTAATATATTTCTTTCTGATAAAAAACTCAAAAAACAAATAATGGAAATTACAACAGATTCAACTCCTATGGAAGAGAAGAAGGATGCTGAAAGCTGTAATGTTTATAAAATCTACAAGTTGCTGTCTACTGCAGAAAAAGCAAATGAATTAAAAGCAAAATATGCTGCTGGTAATTATGGTTATGGGCATGCTAAGCAAGAACTTTTTGAATTGATTTGTGATAAATATGCTAAAGAAAGAGAGCGGTTTAATCATTTGATGGAAAACAAAGTTATTATTGATACAGAACTTGAAAAAGGAGCTGAAAAAGCAAGAATAATTGCCAAAGATGTTTTACAAAGAGTAAGACAAAATATTGGGTATTAAATGAAGGTGGATCAGCAAATTATTGATTTTATCAATGAACATCATTTGCTGACTTTAGCAACTAGTAAAGGGAATATCCCTTATTGTTGTAATGTCTTTTATGTATATGATGTAGCAAACAATCAATTGATTTTTTCCTCTGGCACTAAAACCAAACACGCCAAAGATTTTATAGCAAATCCAAAAGTTGCAGGAAGTATTGCTTTAGAAACAAAAGAAGTTGCTAAGATACAAGGCGTTCAATTGTTAGGTGAGATTACTGAATTAAAAGGAGAGGATTTAAATGCTGAAAAAAAACAATACCTACAAGCATTCCCTTATGCCAGATTAATGGAAACACATCTTTGGGCTATGCGACTTGCTTTTATAAAGATGACACACAACAAATTAGGTTTTGGAAAGAAGTTAGTCTGGGAAAAGTGATTATCTATTATTGTACTTCTCAAAAAGTTCCTTTTGATGATTGTTTAAATCCACTTCCCTTCCTTGAATATAGGCTTTTTCTACATTGTTAGTACGCATATCCAAAGCATCCCCAGTGCTGATAAAAAAGCTAGCGTCTTTTCCTCTTTCAATAGAGCCGCAGTATTTATCAATCCCTAAAATTTTGGCAGTATTTAAAGTAATTGCAGAAATAGCATCTTCATAATCCAGGCCATAAGCCACAGCAGTACCCGCACTAAAAGGTAAATTTCGAGCTCCCATAGCCTCCATATCTCCTTCATAACTTAGGCAAAATAAAATCCCCGCCTCTTGTAATTTTGCTGCTTGCGTGAAAGGTTCATCTACTGGCCTGCCTCCACTACTAGGCAACCTATGCACTCTGTTAAGAATAAGAGAAATATTATTCTCTTTTAATACATCAATAATTTTAAGGGCTTCTTCAGCACCTACAATAACGGTTTTGGTAATTTTAAAATCATCAGCAAAAGTAATGGCGTCAAGCATATCCCTTGTATTATTAGCATGTACGTAAAGCGTTTTACTTCCATTAAATAAGCCCTTCATGCTTTCCATTTGCAAATCCATTAAGCTGGAAGAATTAGCATAGGCATTTGTTTTTTTGAAAAAGATTTTTAGTTGAGCAATACTTTCATTATATTTTTCATTTTCATTAATAGTACCTGGTTCAGCCCACCAACCACTTTGGTGAAAGGAGGATGGCCAGTTAAGGTGTATTCCGTCATCTGATCTAAGGGCAGCATCTTCCCAATTCCAGCCGTCCAAATGCATTATTGATGATTGACCAGAAATCATTCCTCCTCTTGGCGTTACTTGGGCGATTAGCACACCATTACTCCTTACTGTTTTGGCTATTTTGGAATCTGTATTATAAGCAATCAAAGTACGTACATTAGGGTTTATAGCACCAGTTTCTCTGTAATCATGTGAAGCACGAACCTGATCAATTTCCGTAATTCCTAAAGTGGTATTAGGCACAATAAATGCAGGGTAAAGGTGTTGTCCGTGCACATGATAAATTGTGTCAAAAGCAGTAGGGTCAATGCGAATCATTGAAGCATCAGCAACCATTTCAATTTTTCCATTAAGCATACTAATGGCAGCATTATCTATCTTTTCCCCATTGCCTAAATGAGCAGTTGCCCCCATAAATAAGGTGGGTCTTTGAGCGTTTGCACCTACTGTAATAAGCAATGCAATTAGAAGGTGCATGTATTTTTTATTCATCATATTCAGTATCACAATGGTATAATTTATCGGTTGTTGGTTGAGGTTTTTGTTTTTTGCCTGCATTTTTATCCTCACTCATTTTTTGAATGATGCGCATGCGTTCAAGCCTATCTCTATCTCTTAATTTCTTATCAATTTCACTATCAAACAGTAATTTTCCATCAACATAAGTTTGTATTACTTTAGCATATATCGAAAGTGGATTGTCCGTCCACAATACAATATCAGCATCTTTTCCAATTTTGATACTTCCCATTTTATCATCTATATGTAGTAGTTTGGCTGGGTTTAGAGTTACCATTTTCCATGCATCTTCTTCTGAAGTTCCTCCATACTTTACAGCTTTAGCAGCTTCTTGGTTTAGTCTTCTTCCCATTTCGGCATCATCCGAATTAATTGCAGTAACTACTCCTGCATTATTAAGAAGTGTTGCATTGTAAGGAATCGCATCATTTACTTCAAATTTATAGGCCCACCAATCAGAAAAAGTAGAGCCTCCAGCACCATGATTTTTCATTTTTTCAGCTACTTTATACCCTTCCAAAATATGGGTAAAAGTATTTACCGTAAAGCCCATAGAATCTCCAACATGCATTAGCATATTTATTTCTGATTGCATGTAGGAATGGCAAGTAATGAAGCGTTCTGAGTTCAGAATGTCAACTAAAGCATTGAGCTCTAAATCCTCTCTTGGAGGAATGACATTTCTTTTATCTTTTGTGTCGAGAGCATTAAAGCCTTGCCAAGCTTTTTGGTAAGCTTTTGCTCTGTAAAAAGCATCATAAAACACTTGCTCTACTCCCATACGAGTTTGAGGGAATCGGATGCGTTCAAAATTTCCCCAATTACTTTGCTTTACATTTTCTCCTAGCGCAAATTTTATAAAACCATCAGCATTTGCTACTTTCATTTGTTCAGCTGAGCTTCCCCATCTTAATTTTATCATTGCCGCTTGCCCCCCTATAGGATTTGCTGAACCATGTAAAAGTTGTGAAGCAACTGTCCCTCCTGATAGCTGGCGATAGATGTTATGATCATTTGGATTGATTACATCACCAATTCTCACCTCTGCACTTACCGCTTGACTTCCTTCATTTACCCCTCTGCTAATTGCAATATGAGAGTGTTCGTCAATTATTCCGCAAGTAAGATGTTTTCCGGTAGCATTAATTTGTGTGATTTTAACTGTTTCAGGGAAGACTTCTAATTCATCTAGTTTTTCTCCTAGGGCAATAATTTTTCCTTCTTTAATAGCAACATCTGTATTTTCAAGAACTCCTACTTGCTCATTTGTCCATACAGTTGCGTTCCTGAAAATTATATTTTCAGCTTGAGGCAAACTTGTAAAACCGTGTGCTTTATTTGGAAACCAGACCGAAGGGATTACACTATCAATTTCCAAAATAAATGCTTTTTTTTCTTCATTAAAAAGAGAATCTCTTAGCATGCTAAAGCTATGATAAAGACCAAGACTATCCTGATATCTGCCGCTTATTCTCCCTTTATCAAATTTAGCAGCAGCTCTGAATGTTCCACTAGCGTTACTTATGCTTACATTATTGCCTTCTAAATTAGTGAGTAGTGCAAGTGAATCCAATCCAAAAATAGTTGCTTTTGGTTTATCTTTACCGCCCTTAATAGTAGCTAATTTATTTTCAAATTCATCAGTATTAAGGGTATAATATCCTCTTATATCTATGTTTAGCTTTTTATTGATAATATGTTGTTCTCCTGCAATCCAGTTTTCATAAATTTCTCCATTTTCAAAAATATCTTTAGATGCAATAAAGAAGTTAGCTAATTTTCCAGTTTCTAGGCTTCCTATTTTATCATTCATTTCGATAAGAGCGGCAGGAGTAGTTGTTAATGCGGCAAGAGCTGCTTGTTTTGAAAGTCCTTTTTTAATAGCTAATCGTAAGTTACTAATGAAGTTACTTTTTTTATCTAGTCCAGAGGATGTAATACAAAACTCAATTTCATGATTAGCCAATATCGTTGGATTGTAAGGTGCCGTTTCCCAATCTTTTAATTTGTTTAAACTAATCCATTGAGCTGTTTCAGGATTACTAATGTCATATGCATTCGGAAAATTAAGTGGAATAATTACAGGAAATTCAGTATTAGCAACTTCATCAATTCTACTGTATTCTTTTCCATTTCCTTTAATAATAAAATCAATTTCAAACTCATCTGCTATCTTATAAATTCGGCTATAATCTAGCTCATCATTAGTTGTAAATATATGAGGTAATTTTTGTTGATTGTTAAAAGCAGCATAGGAAAGATTGGTCTGATTATCTTGAGAGGCATACCATTCAGCATCCAAAAATGTTTGTCGCACGAGAGCAATACTTCCCATTAATGAAGAAGGGTTTTTTTGACTTGACACGCCTTTGCTAAATGAAAAATAACTTGCAGCTTTTGGTTTTATAATATTTTCTTGCTCACTTTTTTCTGATAGCAGCACCAAACAACCGGTTCCTCTTAGTATTCCATCTTGCACATGAGAAAGCACAGTCCCAAAGCCATTTTTAAGATAAGTAGAAGCCGTTTTTTCATCAGCACTAAATGCTGTGCTTGCTTCTATTTCAGGATGTATTGCCTGGTTCCAATGGTAAGCACCTGCTTTATTGCTTTTGTATTGAGGGCGATAGTTATGCTTACCTTTTTTAGCTTTTAGTAATCCGTAATCAGTATATAAATCAATAAATGAAGGGTAGATAAAATCACCAGCTAAATCATGAATAATAGCACCATTTGGGATATTTAAATTGCTATCAATCCTAATAATTTTATCGCCTTTAATCAAAAGTATACCCTTATTGATTTCGGCAGTAGGGCTTAAAATAATATGAGCATTGATAAAGGCATGGATAGGTTCAAAATTTTGAGTCACTCCATTAACAGGAAAAGTTTCTTGCCCTAAAAGGGACTGAAAACTAAGGAGAGTAAAAAGGATGGTAAAGCGTAATCTCATTTGGTAGCGTGTAATAATAAAGCCGTGAAAGTACCTAAATTTTATCATTTAAATTTGTTTATTTGCTATCACTAACCAAAAATCAATAATTATGTCAACAGGTCTTATGCATTTACATCACTATTTACCATATCTATTTTTTATTGTTTTGATTATTTCGATAGTGCGTGCAGCATTAAATAAAATACCAAACGCTAAAAAAGATATTTTTCTTACGCTAACCCTAATCTTTGCTCATATACAATTATTAATTGGTTTAGTTTTGCTTATTCCAAAAATGTCAACTGTTGTTGATTGGAGCGGAGTAATGGGAAATGAAGTAAGTCGAAAATTATTGGTAGAACACCCACTAACTATGTTAATTGCAGTAGTACTAATTACTTTAGGAAAAGTAAAAGCTAAAAAAATAGAGGATAATGCAAAAGCAAATAAAACTGTTTTTGGGTATTTTATGGTAGCCTTAATTTTAATAGCGTTAAGAACTCCTTGGGATAAACTTTTCTAAAAGAAATAGATGTCAGAAAAAGCAATACTTATAGGCTTAATAACCCCAAATATTACGAAAGAACAAGCGCATGAATATTTGGAGGAACTTGCTTTTTTGGCAGATACAGCAGGAGCAAATCCTGTCAGAAATTTTACTCAGAAATTACCACATCCGGATAATAAAACATTTTTAGGAAAGGGGAAAATTGAGGGAGTGCGCCTTTTTGCTGAAGAAAATGAAATCAAGCTCATTATTTTTGATGATGATTTAAGTCCTTCACAAATAAGAAATATTGAGAGTATTTTTGGGGAAGAAACCAAGATACTGGATAGAAGTAATTTAATACTTGATATTTTTGCTAGTCGTGCCCAAACAGCACAAGCCCGCACACAAGTTGAGCTTGCTCAATACCAATATCTATTACCAAGATTAACCCGTATGTGGACACACCTTGAAAGACAAAAAGGGGGGATTGGAATGAGAGGCCCTGGGGAAGCTCAAATTGAAACCGATAGACGAATTATTAAAGATAAAATTGCGCTACTACAAAAGAAGTTAGAAAAAATTGACAAGCAAAGTTTTACGCGTAGAAAAAGAAGGCAGGGCATGATAAGAGTTGCCTTAGTAGGCTATACTAATGCTGGAAAATCTACCCTAATGAACGCTTTAGCTAAGTCAGATATTTTTGCAGAAAATAAATTATTTGCTACTTTAGATACTACCGTACGCAAAGTAGTAATTGGCAACTTGCCTTTTTTGTTGACTGATACGGTTGGGTTTATTCGCAAGCTTCCACATCAGTTGGTAGAGAGCTTTAAATCTACTTTGGATGAGGTGCGTGAATCAGATTTATTGGTGCATATAGTTGATGTTGCTAGTCCGCATTTTGAAGATCAGATAGAAGTAGTGAATAAAACAATTATGGAGCTTGGTATTACTAACAAGCCCACCCTAATTGTGTTTAATAAAATTGATACTTACACTTTTAAGCCTAAGGAGGAAGATGATTTAACCCAGATACTCCCTGAAAATATTTCGTTGGAAGAATTGAAAAAAACTTGGATGGCAAAATCAAATGGAGAAAGCATGTTTATTTCTGCTTTAAATAAAACTAATTTGGCTGATTTGAAAGATGTGCTTTACGATAAAATTAAGCAATTACATGAAGTAAGGTATCCTTACAATAACTTCTTGTATTAAGCAAAAGATTGCAAATCAGAAAGCTTTTTATAATGTCCGTTTTGGGCCATTAATTGCTGATGCGTACCTCTTTCAATAATACAGCCCTTATCTAGCACTAGGATTTCATCAGCATTTTGAATAGTTGAAAGACGGTGAGCAATTACCAGTGATGTGCGGGAATACATTAATTTATCTAAGGCATCTTGCACTAAGCGTTCTGATTCTGTATCTAAGGCTGAGGTAGCTTCATCCAAAATTAGTATTTCCGGATTTTTTAAGATAGCCCGGGCAATGCTAAGTCTTTGTTTTTGTCCCCCCGAAAGTTTGTTTCCTCTGTCGCCAATATTAGTGCTGTATCCATTTTCTGTTTCCAAAATAAAGTCGTGAGCATTGGCAATTTTTGCCGCCTCAATTATCTCTTGTTCGCTAGCAGTAATTTTTCCTAAACGGATGTTGTTGAAAATAGTATCGTTAAACAAAATAGACTCCTGACTTACAATCCCCATTAATGCACGTAAATCATGTAAAGCAATTTCCTTTATGTTGTTATTGTCAATTAAAATTTCTCCTTGATTGATGTCGTAAAAGCGAGCTAATAAATCTGCCAAAGTTGATTTTCCACCTCCTGATTGCCCAACTAAAGCAATCATTTTCCCTTTACCAATTGTAAAGTTAATATTCTTTAGTATTTCTTGTTTTTCGTACGAAAAGGATAGGTTTTTAAATTCAATTTGATTGTTAAGTAATTTTATTTGTTTAGGATTTTCTACATCAGTAATTTCATTTTCAGCATCTAGTATTTCATATACTCTTTTGGCTGAAGCACTTCCTTTTTGTATGTAATAATAGGAAGTAGTAAGGGTTTTTGCTGGTGGTATGATTTGAGAGAAGATAAGGATATACCCGATAAATTCTTCAGCGGATAATGCACTATTCGTCCCTAAAACTAATTGTCCTCCGAACCACATGACTACTACTAATACTATGGTGCTTAAAAACTCACTCATGGGGGATGATAAATCTTTCTTTCTGAGTAATGAACTCATAATTCCTTTATAAGAAGTACTCTCTTTTTCAAAATTAGAGTTGATGTGAGCTTCTGCATTAAAGGCTTTTATTATTCTTAATCCAGAAATATTTTCGTCAATTACGGAAAGCAGACTCCCCATTTTTGCTTGTCCTTTATCGGATGATTTTCGGAGCGATTTTCCAATAAAACCAATAATTAAACCTGTAATTGGGAATAGGATAATTACAAACATTGTAAGTTGTGGGCTGATAAAAATTAAGGTTGCTAGGTAAATGATAATGCTTAAAGGGTCTTTAAATATCATTTCCAAAGAACTCATAATTGACCATTCTATTTCTACTAAATCAGAGGTAAGCCTTGCGGTTAAATCACCTTTTCTTTTCTCAGTGAAAAAGGGTATGGGTAAAGAAATTATTTTTCTATGCAGGTCCATTCGTAAATTGTGTACTACTCCATTTCGAATTGGGGTTAAAAAATAAAGAGAAAGATAACGAAACAAATTTCTGAAGAAGAAGGTAACTAGCACTAAAATGCAGATAAATAGTAGAGCTTCAACTTTTCCTTTTTCGTCAATTATTGAACTTATTAGTGCATAAAAATTGTCTTTTATGGCAGTTGCATTTATACTTAATGCAGGAGGATTGTATACTTTTTTTTGGGTTTCAAACAGTATGCCTAAGAATGGGATTGCCATTGTTAAGGATACTAATGAAAATAAAACACTTAATATATTGAATAGAATATTGAGCAGTGCAAATGGTAAATAAGGCTTTACGTATTTTAAAATTCGTAAGAAATAGTGCATTGGGCAAAGATAAGAAAGGATTCCCTATTTTTGCGCCAATGGAATCAACAAGACAAAAAAAAGTATCGCGTCTAGTTCAAAAAGAACTTTCTGTGATTTTTCAGCAGCTTCCGCAAGAGATATTAGGAAATATTATGGTGAGTGTAACGATAGTGCGCATCTCTCCTGATTTGGCAGATGCCAATATTTTTTTAAGTATTTTCGCTGTTGATGATCCTAATGAAGCACTTAAAGTAGTGAAAAGCAGCACCATTATGATTCGCAAAAAACTGGGTGAAAGCGTAAGAAATCAATTAAGAATAGTACCAACATTACAATTTCATTTGGACGATTCAGCAGCTTACGCTGAAGAAATTGATAGATTGTTGAAAAAATAAGAGCCGTGAATTTTCCATTTTTTATTGCCAAACGCTATTTTTCTACTAAAAAGAATAGCAACTTTGTACATATAATTTCTTGGGTTTCTTTATTAGGAGTGGCGACAGGAACAGCTGCATTAATTTTAGTGCTTTCAGTGTTTAATGGTTTTGAAGATTTGGTGCTGAAGATGTATAATTCCTTTGATCCACATTTACAAATTACAGTAGCTGAGGGGAAAGTATTTAATCCTGAAAAAATTTCAGATGTTTTGAATAACCCTGAATTTGAATCCTCTGCTTATATATTAGAGGAAAAAGTACTACTGAAATATCAAGAAAAAGAATTTATCGCTACTGTGAAAGGGGTGAGTGAAACTTATCAAGAACTCACCAATTTTAATAGTTTGTTAGTGGATGGAGAGTACATCAATTCCTATGAAAATAAGAATGTAGCCGTGGTAGGCAGTGGAGTTGCTTATCATTTATCCATAGGACTAGGGACTATGTTTGAGCAATTGCAAGTTTTTGTACCAAACAAAAATTCAAAAACATTGCTCAACCCACAAACTGCTTTCAAACAAGGCAGTGTTTTGCCGGTTGGAATTTTTAGTATTCAAGCTGAGCTTGATCAAGAATATATTATTACTCCTTTGGCGTTTATTCAGCAATTAGCAGATAGAGATAATAACATTTCGGCAGTTGAAATAAAACTTAAGAATGAGGATAGGATGATTGTAATTCAAGAGCAGTTAGCAACTGCTTTAGGTGATAATTTTATAGTGAAAAATCGCTTTGAACAACAAGAATTTTTGTACAAAATATTAAACACGGAAAAGCTAGCAGTCTTTTTAATTCTAGCTTTTATTATGATTATTGCTACTTTTAATATCATTGGAGCCTTAAGTATGCTGATGTTGGATAAGCAGAAGGATATTGCAACGTTTAGAAGTTTAGGGTGTACTGTTCAAGATATTCAATCTGTATTTTTCAGAAAGAGTATGCTTACTATACTATTAGGTATAGGTATTGGTCTTTTTATAGGATTAGGGCTTTCCTTTTTGCAACAAACTTTTGGTTTTATAGGCATGGGAGGTGGTAGTTTTGTAATTAACACTTATCCTATTGCTATTGTGTTTACTGATATAATACTTGTAAGTTTTACAGTATTTGCAATAGGATTGCTAGCGTCATGGTATCCTGCTAAGGTGCTAAGTAGTAAGTTGTTTAAAAACTAAACTCAGCAAACTCTTTTGCTACTGTATTCAAAATGGAATGGACTTCTTCAGGATTATCAGAAGTTACCATTTTTATGCGATAATCTTTAAAATGAGGAATGCCTTTAAAGTAGTTAGTATAGTGGCGTTTCATTTCAGCAATGCCTAAAATCTCTCCTTTCCATTCAATGGAATGTTTCAAGTGTTGCTTGCAGGCAATTACTCTGTCTTCAATCGTTGGCGGGGCTAAATGCTCACTTGTTTTTAGGTAATGCTTTATTTCATTAAAAATCCAAGGATATCCAATTGCAACTCTGCCCAACATAACTCCATCTACTCCATAGTTATCTTTTACTTCTGCTACTTTTTCAGGAGAATTAACATCTCCATTTCCAAAGACAGGAATATGCATGTTAGGGTTATTTTTTACCTCACCAATAAGCGTCCAGTCAGCATCTCCTTTATACATTTGCTTACGGGTTCTCCCATGTATTGAAATCGCTTTAATACCTACATCTTGCAGGCGTTCAGCAACTTCAACTATATATTTGGTATTTTCATCCCAGCCCAAACGTGTTTTTACCGTAACAGGTATGTCGGTAGCGTTTACAATTTCTTTGGTCATGGCCACCATTTTAGGAATGTCGAGTAGTATCCCTGCCCCCGCTCCTTTATTGGCTACTTTTTTTACTGGACATCCAAAATTGATATCAATAAATTCTGGTTTTGCAGCAGCACAAATTTCTGTAGCTTTACGCATGGATTCAATGTCATAGCCAAAAATCTGTATTCCAATAGGGCGTTCAAAATCATATATATCCAATTTCATGACACTCTTATCCGCATCTCGTATCAATCCTTCTGAGGAGATGAATTCAGTAAACATGACATCCGCTCCATTTTGCTTACACAAAGCCCGAAACGGAGGATCGCTTACATCTTCCATTGGTGCCAAAAGTAAGGGGAATTCCCCAACATCAATATTTCCTATCTTTACGCCCATAATAATTGCAAAAGTAAACAATCATGGGATTTAAAGGGATATATGCGAATAAGTCATCAGCTTCAAAGGTTGGTATTTTATTCTTACTGATTTTTGTTTCATTTATAGTACACACAATAATTGCCGCAGTATTAGGTTATTTGTTTGCTGATAATGGTTTAGCATTAATTCAACAACAAGATTTAAGCAATCAAGCATTCGTAAATTATTTAAAGCTGATGCAACTTTTTAGTGGTATAGGACTTTTTATTACACCTACATTATTCTATGCATACTTAACTAATTTTGATTTTAAGTTTGCTAAACTTAGTAGACAAAACACCATTTTGGTCATTGCTATAATGCTGCTGATTACTCCATTTATAGGGCTACTTTTAGAATGGAATATGATGATTCCTGCTCCTGAATGGCTGACACAATTTGATATTCATTCAGAGGCAATTGTAGAGGCATTTTTGCAAATGGATACGATTTGGGATTTATTTTATACGATTCTAGTAATTGCTGTTGTTCCTGCAATAGGTGAAGAATTATTATTCAGAGGTTATTTACAAAAAAAACTTGGGAATTGGCTAAGGAATCCACACACAGCAATTTTGATAACAGCTTTTCTATTTAGTGCTATTCACTTTCATTTTCAAGGAATGATTCCAAGATTTGTTTTAGGAGTTTTATTGGGTTATTTATTTTATTGGAGCAATTCATTATGGCTACCAATTTTAGCGCATTTTGTAAATAATGCACAAGCAGTTATTTTTTCTTACCCTTTATTTAAAGTAGATAGTGGTGCGTATTCTCTCTTATCTGAAACTAAGATTGACCCTATGATGGCACTTTTTTCTTTAGTTTCTGTGGTACTACTTTTGTATGTCTTACATAAAAATACAAGCATAAAAAAAGGCTGATAATCAGCCTCTCTTTGATATCTAACAATTAACTAATACGTTCCTTTTCGGGTAGAATAATTAATTTTTAATGCATTTGCTTTTCTTAGTTCTTGTTTTACATCTGTGATAATTCCCATTTTTACGGTTTCATCTGCTTTAATAGAAGCAGTCATATAAGGGATTTCTTTTTCATCTTTTGCTTCACGCTCAGTAGCGATAAATTCTTGTATTTCCCCTACTTCAGCAAAAGCATCATTCAATTGAATGCGGGCAGCACTCCCATAAGACGCTTGCATTCTTTTAATTGGTGAGCCAATGTAAATATAACTTACTAAGGATTTCTTTTCCATCTTTTTTATTTCAGTAGCTTTTGGTGTTACTACACTTACAAATAATGTAGTTTCACGCATCACAGTGGTTACCATAAAAAAGAAAAGTAACATAAAGACAATATCCGGTAAGGATGCAGTTGATATAGCTGGCATTCCTTTTTTTTCTCCTTTTCTGAATTTACTCATTATGAATCTCCTCCAATATTTTTTGGTTCCGCTTCAGATATTTTCTGAGGGTACATTTTCCTGATTTCCTTTTTTTGCGTTTTATTTAAATCAATATAACGCTCTCCAAATTTATTTAAAGCTTCTTTATTTCTGAGTTCATTATAAGCAGCAGCTAGTTCGTTTTGTACACGAATATAAGTAACATACTGAGTCCCTCTGTCATTTTGTAATGAGATAATTGCTTTCTCAGGATTTTCAGATGAACTAGGATCTCTTCCATTGTTGTCAATAAAAGCCTTAGCCCCTTCTTTAAGCTGTGAGATATCCATATATTCACCTTCAACTAATAATTGATTATTAGTATTAATTAATACTGTATAAATATTTTTTGCATGAATTTCTGGTGGCGTTTCTTGTTCTTCTTCCGGAATTGGAGGTAGTTTACGAGCAATACCTGTATCTACATCCATAGTTGTTGTTACTAAAAAAAAGATAAGAAGCAAAAAAGCAATATCTGCCATTGATCCTGCATTTATCTCAGGTAAGCCTCTTCTTTTACTTGCCATTATTTAGAAAATACTTTTGATAATTCGGTATATAATATAGCAACAATTGCTCCAAATAATAATAGGTAAAAAGTAATTAAACCCATCCCTACTTGTTTTGATGATGAAGCGGTCGTGTTATATTTTTCGTATGAGTTTAATACCTCATCAGACGCTAATAGATAAGCAATAATAAATGCAACAACTAATCCTCCTGCCGTGTAAAGAGTTTTCTTTGCATTGTTAGTATTCTGCATCATTTTTTTGACACCGAAACCAATAGCAGTAAGTGCTGCAAAGGCAACCATTACATAGCTTAGGATAATTCCTATATTAACTAAACTCTCCATAATTATTTGTTTTTAACTAATAAATCAATTAATGAGATAGAAGCGTCTTCCATTGAGTTTACAATTGAATCTACTTTTGCAATCAAATAGTTATAGAAAACCTGAAGTATCATTGCTACAATTAATCCAAATACAGTAGTTAAAAGAGCTACTTTAATTCCTCCTGCAACAAGTGATGGAGATATGTCTCCTGCAGCTTCAATTGCATCAAAGGCCCCAATCATTCCAATTACTGTCCCCATAAATCCAAGCATTGGAGCTAAGGCGATAAATAACGAAATCCAAGATAATCCTTTTTCTAATAATCCCATTTGAACTGAACCATAAGAAATGATAGATTTTTCAACCATATCAACTCCTTCTCCAGAACGATCTAATCCTTGATAGAAGATAGAGGCAACAGGTCCTTTTGTATTTCTGCACACCTCTTTTGCAGCATCAACACCCCCCTTGTTTAAGGCAGATTCAACATCATTTAATAATTTATCAGTATCAGTAGTTGCCATATTTAAATAGATGATTCTTTCAATTGCTAAAGCTAATCCTAAGATTAAACATAGTAGTACAATCCCCATAAAACCAGGGCCTCCTTGAATAAATTTTAGTTTAATAATTTGATGAAACGATGTGGATTCTTCAACTGAAGCTTCTTCTACAGCTTTTTCAGCAATAGTAGTAGTTTCTACCTCTTCAGTTGGAACATATTCATTTTCGTCTTGCGCATAAACAGTGTAAGTCCCAGCAAGGAATAGTCCTAATAAGGCGATTAAGGTAAGTTTGTTTTTCATTTTTGTTTAAATTTTTGTGTAATTAAATTTTAGTGAGGCAAATTTATAAAAATATTATAAAGCGGCCCGATATCTCTTATTAACTTCCTCCCAGTTGATTACATTGAAAAATGCATTGATATAATCAGGACGTCTGTTTTGATAGTTTAAATAATAAGCATGTTCCCAAACATCAAGAGCTAAAATAGGTGTTCTTTCGCAACCCCCCTTCATTAATGGATTATCTTGATTTGGGGTAGAACAAACACATAATTTTCCTCCGTCAAGACATAGCCACGCCCAACCTGATCCAAATCTTGTTCCCGCAGCTTTTGAAAATTCTGCTTTAAAATTATCAAAGCTCCCAAAAGCAGAATCGATCGCACTAGCTAAACCTCCTGAAGGATTTCCTCCACCATTTGGGCTCATGATATTCCAGAATAAACAGTGATTGAAATACCCTCCCCCATTGTTTCTTGCTCCTCCACTAAGCCCTGGAGTTGCACAAATTTCTTCAATACTTTTTCCTTCCATATCAGTTGCGGCTATGGCGTTATTTAAGTTGTTGGTGTAGCCCTGATGGTGTTTGCTATGGTGAATTTCCATAGTTCTAGCATCAATATGTGGTTCTAACGCATCATAGGCGTAAGGTAATTCTGGTAATTCAAATGACATAATATTTTGTTTTTTTAATTGTTTATAATAAAATTTGCCAAGCATCTTCCAATTTTCCTTGGCTTAATAATTCTTTGGCTAAGATATGTTTTTCTGTTGTATTTTTTTCTTCTCTGAGTGTAAACTCTTTTTTTGCAGGAATATTTTCTTCAGAAGCTAAAATTGCTAAATCACTTCCGCTTAAGATTGAAGAGTCACGAATTTCTTTTGGTAAATTATCAAAACCCATCCCAATTATTCCAATTGGCTTTGCAAGTTGAAATAAACTATCTTTTGTGGCTTTCCCGTACCAATTTCCGCCAAGACGAGAAAGAGCATTTAGTTTTAAAGGATCAATATTTTTTTCTGAATCCAAAATATCCTCATTAATATGAATTTTGAGTATTTCGCAGATTACTAAATTACCAGCCCCACCTTCTTCGCCCAAAGAAATAACCTGATTGACTTTACATTCAAAATTTACGGGTGATTCCTTCACACAAAAAGGCTTTACCTTTTCAGATTTTACTGGAGTAAATCCAGCTTTTTCAAATTCATTTACCCCTTTTGGAAAATCAGAACTACTAAGGGAAACTTGATGTGCCATTTCAGCTGTTACTATACTGATAACTACTTCTTTATTTTCCAATACATTTTCCAAAGTATGTTTTATGGTATTTCCTCTTACCCTTCTGGCAGGAGAGAAAATCAAGATTGGAGGATTTGCAGAAAATGCATTAAAAAAACTAAATGGGCTTAAATTAAGATTTCCATCATTATCAATAGTACTAGCAAAAGCAATTGGTCTTGGAGCAACAGCTCCTAAAATGTATTTGTGTACAGTTGATGTTTTTTCTATTTTTGGGTCGATAGTCAGCATCTACTTACATATTTTTCTTTAGTGCAAATAAGGAATGAGAATCATTTTCTAAAACCACTTTATTTTTTATTCTTCCTAACCCTTCAATTTCCATTTCAATAATATCCCCATCCTTTAACCAGACAGGTTCGTAATCCGGATTTTTCAATTTATGCGATCCATTTAGTTCGAGCAAACAGCCCGTTCCTACTGTTCCGGAACCAATAACATCTCCTGGAAGAATATCAGTGCCATATGCGCATCTTTCTACAATTTCAGCAAAAGTCCAATTCATATCTTTCATATTTCCTTCTGATAATAATTCACCATTTACCCAACATTTCATATTTAAACTATAAGTATCTCCTTCATGCCCATCTGCAGTGGCTACTTTTTTATCAGCTAATTCATCTTTTGTTACCAAAAAGGGGCCAATAATTGTGCAGAAATCTTTCCCTTTTGCTGGGCCTAAATTGAGTTTCATTTCCTCCATCTGAAGTGCTCGTGCGCTCATATCATTCATTATTAAATACCCCGCAATATAATCATCTGCATCTTTGGCTTTTATGTTTCTCCCTTTCTTGCCAATTACAATAGCGGCTTCCAATTCAAAATCTAACTTTCGCATATGATCTGGCATACAAATAATATCATCAGTTGGACCCAATATAGCATTGTGGTTGGTAAAATAAAAAATAGGAAACTGATCAAATTCTGGAATCATATCTACCCCTCTATTTCTTCTGGCTGTCGCCACATGTTGCCTAAAAGCATAAGCATCTCTGCAAGATGGAGGATTGGGGACAGGAGCCAATAATTGACTATCAGAAAGTGAAATTCCTATTGAATTTGAATCGCCATTTGTTATGTTTTCTTCCAATTCTTTTGCTTTTCCCATAGCATCTTCTCCCATCTGTAAAAACATATTCATGGTGTTTGCAATAGAGCTTAAGGAATGTATTTTTTCATTTACGATAAGTCCCAAATTGGAGGTTTGGTTATGCTGATAAGTTACAATTCTCATTTTAGTTTTATTTTATGCAAACGTATTAAAAAAAATGCGGTAGTATTTGTTTTTGAGCAATCAAAAAATATCCGTAATTTGCAAAAAATATATATACAGATGCCGAGATATCACAAATTAGGTAAATTCCCACACAAAAGACATACTACCTTCAGAAAAGAAGATGGAAATATCCACTATGAAGAGTTATTTGGAACCATTGGTTTTGATGGGATGGCTTCTTTATTGTATCATTTACATAGGCCAACAATGGTGAAAGGTATTGCCAAAGCCTATTCAGTTGCCCCTGAAATTGCTGTAGATAAAAATTTAAAAGCCTATTTACTAAAAGGCTTTGAAGCACCAAAGGTTGCTGATCATTTAAAAAGTAGAATTTCAATAATGATTAATAATGATTTGAATATTTTGCTTTCTGTTCCAACTAATCTGGAGGAAGATTATTTTTATAAAAATACAGATGGTGATGAGGTTATTTTTGTTCATAAAGGAACAGGAACTTTGCGCACTTTTGTGGGGAATATTAAATTTAAGGAAGGAGATTATTTGGTGATTCCAAGAGGGATGATTTACACTATGAAGTTTGACTGTTCAGAAAATAGATTGTTTATTGTAGAATCCTACACGCCTGTTTATACGCCAAAAAGATACCGTAACCATTTCGGTCAATTATTAGAGCATTCTCCTTATTGTGAAAGAGATTTAAGAGTTCCTGAGTACTTGGAAACACATGATGAAAAAGGCGAATTTGTAATAAAAATTAAGAAAGAACAAATGATTCATGAGTATACTTATGCGTCACATCCTTTTGATGTTGTAGGTTGGGATGGGTATAATTTTCCATATGCATTTTCAATTCATGATTTTGAACCTATTACAGGAAGAATTCATCAGCCACCACCAGTGCACCAAACTTTTGAAACAAGTAGATTTGTAATTTGTTCATTCTGCCCAAGAATGTATGATTATCACCCTGAGTCTATTCCGGCACCTTATAGTCATTCAAATATTGATTCTGATGAGGTATTGTATTATGTAGCTGGAGATTTTATGAGCAGAAATCATGTGGAAGAAGGGTATATTTCTTTGCATCCTGCAGGAATTCCTCACGGTCCACACCCTGGAGCTGCAGAAAAAAGTATAGGTCAAACAAAAACAGATGAGTTAGCAGTAATGATAGATACTTTTGCTCCTTTAAAATTAACAAAAGCAGCCATAGCACTTTCTGATGGAAAGTATCATAAATCATGGTTAGACTAAAAAAAAAAGATGAGAGAAGATGTAACAAAAATAAACAATACTACTGATTCCCTAGAGAAAATTTTCCCTGAAGCTCAGGATTTTTTGCCTCTTTTGGGGACGGATTATGTAGAGTTTTATGTGGGAAATGCAAAACAGGCTGCACACTTTTATAAAACAGCTTTTGGGTTTCAATCACTTGCTTATGCGGGGCTTGAAACGGGCGTTACCGACCGAACTTCTTATGTGGTGGTACAGGATAAAATCCGTTTGGTTTTCACTACACCAATGCCAACAGATAATAACGAAATTTTTGATCATATCAAAAAGCATGGTGATGGAGTGAAAGTAATTGCCCTTTGGGTAGATGATGCAAAATCTGCTTGGGAAGAAACAACAAGTAGAGGGGCTGAATCTTATTTTGAGCCTAAAACTGAAAAGGATGCAGATGGGGAAGTGGTAAAATCTGGAATTAAAATTTATGGAGATACCGTTCATGTTTTTGTAGAGCGCAAAAACTATAATGGATGCTTTATGCCAGGATTTGAAAAGTGGGAATCAGATTATAATCCGTCTTCTTGCGGGCTTAAATATATTGACCATATGGTAGCCAATGTAGGCTGGGATGAGATGAATATTTGGGAGAAATTCTATAATGAAACTATGGGATTTGCTAACCTGATTACTTTTGATGATAAGGATATTTCCACTCAATTTACCGCACTTATGAGTAAGGTAATGACTAATGGAAATGGTAGAATTAAATTCCCAATTAATGAGCCGGCTGAAGGAAAAAAGAAATCACAGATTGAGGAATATTTGGATTTTTATGATGGCCCAGGATGTCAGCATATTGCAATAGCTACTGATGACATTGTATCCACTGTTGCTCAGATGGAAAAAAGAGGAGTAGAGTTTTTAAAAGTACCGTCAACATATTATGATACTGTGCTTGATAGAGTTGGGAAAATAGATGAAGAAATTTTAACACTTAAAAAACATGGCGTTTTGGTGGATAGAGATGATGAAGGTTATTTATTACAGATTTTTACAAAACCATTAACCGACCGACCAACTTTATTTTTTGAGATTATCCAAAGGAAAGGAGCAAAATCTTTTGGCAAAGGAAATTTTAAAGCCTTGTTTGAATGCATAGAAGCAGAACAGGAAAGAAGAGGAACATTATAAATTAAATAAAATTATGACACATTTAAAAATAGGAGACAAAGTTCCTCCAATAAATTCTGTAGATCAGAATGGAGATGCAGTTACATTAGAACAGTTTAAAGGAAAGAAAGTTGTCCTTTATTTTTACCCTAAAGATATGACTCCTGGTTGTACGGTTCAATCTTGTAATTTGAGAGATAATTATAAAGCCCTTTTAAATAAAGGATATGTGGTATTGGGCTGCTCGGTAGATAGCCCAGAAAGACACATTAAATTTATAGAAAAATACGATTTACCATTTTCACTTATTTCAGATGAAGACAAAAAAGTAGTTGAGGATTATGGAGTTTGGGGGCTTAAGAAATTTATGGGCAAAGAGTATATGGGAATAAGTAGAACTACTTTTGTGATTGATGAAAAAGGAGTGATAGAGGATGTTATTACTAAGGTAGACACAAAACAACATACAAATCAGATATTAACGTAAAATCTAAAGCTATGAAAAAACCACTACTTATATTACTTTGCTTGCCTATGATTGGGTTTGGGCAATGGCAACTACCTGCAGAATTTACAGCACAATCAGACCCTATTAATGTAATGCCAATTAGTTTTACAACAGACTCAACTGCAGT
>Ga0310121_10000287_pt1 | contig 55373 bp, 19 predicted proteins | sample CB27_Tmax_986_MG_FD_203504 | JGI IMG/M metagenome (GOLD analysis project Ga0310121, IMG submission 203504) | Marine microbial communities from Western Arctic Ocean, Canada - CB27_Tmax_986 | ecosystem: Environmental > Aquatic > Marine > Oceanic | place: Canada: Western Arctic Ocean | collected... | reverse complement strand
GAAGTGGCCTCGGCCTTAAAGGTGTTGTCGGCGTCCATGGTCGCAGTCACATTGACCGTAGGGGTTTGCAGATTGAGCGCCGTACCGCCCAGCCAGGCGCTACCAGCCAAATCGACATGGTTGATGGCCGCAGCGATCGCAAGTCCTGGATTGCCGGTTCCTGTGGCGTCGGCAATTGCCGATACCGAATCAGTTGAGCTGGCACTGACGTTCAGCGCCGTGCTCGCCGTGACTGCGGTCGAAGCGGTAGAATCGACAAACGCCTCAGTCGTGCCTTGCGTGTGGCTGACAGCGACCGCCGCCGCAATCGTCAGGTCACCATCGCTGGTCGACGCATTGTTGTCGCTCAGCGCTTGTTGGGTTTGGTTGTCAGTATTTGCGCCATTGTCGTCTTCCGCACCGCCAGGCGTCGATTTGGCGGTCGTGACAAGCGTTCGTGTGGTCGAGGCGAGCAGGTCCACGATCGGCGCATTGACCGTTGCGGTACCGGTAATTGTCGCTATGGTGTTGGAGTCGACCACGGTGCCACCCAGCGTTGCGCCGGCAGTGCCGGTTATTTCACCATCTGCGGTTGTTGTGACGTTGATCGAATCGGTTGCTTTGAACGCCGCCTTGGTACCGGCCGTGATCACCGCACCGCCGCCCACCGTCATGTTTGCGCCACTCGTGAATCCAGCAGGAACGACGACGGGAATGCCGACGTCGACCACATTGACATTCACCACCGCGGCATCCAACGTTGCGTTGTTGTTGGCTGTCCCCGGTTTGGACTCGGCGTCAATGTCAAGATTGGTCTTGGCCTCGGCGGTGATTTCTCCCGTCACGTTGATGGTTGTCGTGCCGTTGGTGTCACCGATGTTCACACGCGGGTCGCCGGCTGCCCACACGCTCAGCAACTTGACCGTGCCGTCCTCGACCGTGGCCTCAATATCGCTATCGACTTCGGCAGTCACAGTCAAAGTCGCAGCAGTAATCGTCGTGGTGCCCACGATGTTGACGGTGGCGGTTGAAAAACTGGTGACCAACGTGCCGGCGACGCTGTTATTGAAAAAGGTATCACCATCCTCGGCGTTAGTACCGGTCATATCGACTTTGCCGAGCGCGTTGACGGTCACCGTGCCGGTGCTGGCCGTCAGGGTTGCACCGTCGACGTTGACCGTGCCCGCTGCATTGGCCCGTAATCCCTTGACGAGTGGCGCGCCAGTGGCATCGGCTCGGAGAGACAGGTTGTTGGCCGTAATCGATGACCCGTTATTGATGGTCACCGTTGAGTCCGACTTGAACTCAATGTCGCTACCAGCTGTGATCTGTACACCGGTTGCGTCATTAACAATGTCTGACGAGCTGTGCAGATTAAGATCGTGGTTGTTAAAGGTGCTGCCATTGGCGGTCACGATGACCTGGTCGTTGCCCAGCGGGACCGGAAATGTTACACCGAAGATAGCACCAAGGTCGATGTCTTTGCCGCCCTCAAAGTCGATTTCAATCGGTGTCCCGCTGAAGGTGCCATCGAGCACGGCTAAAGTGTCGAGCTCGACCGTCAATTTGTCACCGACGAAGTCGATTAAGCTCAGCCCTGCGACGATATCGGTCGCGCCAAGATCGTCGCGTGTGATGTTTACCTCCAGGTCGCCGGCATCGTCGATCTCATGCTCCAGAACCTGCGTTTCGGGAATCGGAAGCAGGTCGGTCCCGGTTCCGAACAGGCGCCAGTAGAGGGTGCCACTGTCGTCTTCGGCCCGTAGTGTGTAATTGGTCGATACGACCGAGGCAAGGTAACCTGTGATGTCGGTTGGATTCAGGTCGGGTGTGGCGGCGAGGTCGGCGTAGATCAGGTCGGCAGCCAAGAGCCGCCGTGGCTCAAGTGGCTCGATACTACTCTGACGAGACCGGAATGGATTTGTCGTTCTCTTCTTGTATCGATTTGCTCGTTTTCTAAAGAGGCGGCCCATGGTTGAACATTCCTACGATGATGAATTGCCTAGGATGATGAATTTGCGGGGAAGCGACTGGGAAATCGAGGTGACTTTTTGACGACCGTTGAACACGCTCCGGTCCTTTCCCCGTGAAAGGAGGAGCCGGAGAAATTATGGACAAGACTGGCCCTCTCCAACGGTTTTTCAGTCGCGTGTTCGATGGGGCCGCACTTGTCCCCTGTGGCATCGATCGCGACCTTCAAATCCAGGTCGAACAAATCCAGGTCGAACAAATCCAGGTCGAACCGGGTCGACTCCAATTCTGCCGTAGAGAATGGCTCGGCAGAGAGCATGATCGGAGGGATTAGTTCTTTCGAGCGGTCGAGATTATCGCAACAGCGCCGGTAGTCGTGTCGGAAGCGATACCCGGGGTGTTTGCTTGAAAGACAACGTAATTGTTGGCACGACATACCCCGCCCCCGGTACTTGCATTTATATTTCGAGAATTGCCTGACAAGATCAGCCTAGACTTGCCACAAACTCTGCGAGCAGGTCTTATTCTATCCCCAACCCCATCGTTTGTGCGTAAAAAGAAGCATTTTTTGCGTAATTCCCCATTGGAAGGGTATCGTTTCTGTATGAGCGAGGTGCAGAAGCTCTCTATGAAGCTGCGTACAAAAGTGTCGGCCGAATAACCCTCTCGTGGCTGGTGTTGGGGCAGGGCGACGAAGAAACTGCGAACCGGGTCGCGGCAAGCTTTGCCACCGCAAAAATCGACGAAATTCTCTGCAAACCAACTCAAGCAACAGATAAGGTCGCAGGTAGACCACCCAATCCCGGGCAATTGCCCGTTACTTGCCAGCCAAAGGTTCTCTTTTGCAGAAGCTCACCAATCGCGATAATTCGTCCAAAGAGGCTCGCTTCATATTGCCTCGATCAACACCGGGATAGGTCCATGCGTACCGTTTTATTCGGACTTGGAACACGAGGTGACCTCGAGTTATTGATCACTCTTGGGAGGGAACTTCTCCAGAACGGTCACAAGGCAGTGATTGGAGCCCATGATTTCTACGGCCCGCGAGTCGAAGCTGCCGGGCTACAGTTCAGCTCTTTAGGTGATGGAACGCAGGCAGACTTGCAATCGATTATCCGCGGGTTAGCCGCGTACCCGAGTCCTTTGCAACGCACACAACAGTATTACTTGCAGTGGATCAAGCCGCAGTTGGCGTCGCTCCAACCAGAGCTCGCAAAACTTGTCGGTCAGGCCGACTACTTTGCCAGTAATCTGAAGATGGTCTTTCGACGTGGGCGTCGCCTGGTTCCTACCGCACGGATCACGTACGACTTGCCGCACAAGCTGGCCGATCTCGATAAGTACGCCCCGATTTGCCCCGAAGTCCTTGATCTCGTGGCATTACCAAAACGCCTGATCGACCCCGACAATCGCTGGAATGAGCGTTTTCAGTTCACCGGATTTTGGCTGCCGTCGGCGACCGTCATGGGGGAACCCCCGCAACGGCTGGTTGACTTTGTTTCAGCCCTGCCAGCTCCCGTGGTTGTCACGATGGGTTCCATGGCGATGTTTGACGCAAATCGTTTTGTACAAGTCATTTACGAAACAGCACAACAGCTTGATCTTCCCGTCGTGGTTGTTTCAAGTTGGTCCGGCATGCAAGCTTCGATTGGGTCGAATGTTTGCATTGTCGATGAGGCACCGTACGATTGGTTGTTCCCCAGATCAAGGTGTGTCATTCATCACGGCGGTTGCGGTACCACGGCAGCGGTTCTTGCAGCAGGTGCGCTATCTGTGATCAGTCCGCAGATCTCTTGCCAGGTGGACCTTGCCCAAATGTTGATTGACAATAACCTGGCGTTAACTACGATCGACGCCGCGAGTGTAGATTTGCACGGGCTGGTCGATGTAATTCAGCAAATCAACAACGACATACCGCATCTTGAGACGCTTCAGCAATGGAAGGAAACCATTCCTTTAGACTTGGGTGCAGCCGGCGCGGCCCAACTTATCGATAATCACTATCGCTCCCTTTCGCAGTAAAAGTTTTCCCATGCATCCACCGACGATTATCAAGGCCAGGAACGCGACGTTATGGGATGATGCGGGCAACAGTTACGTTGATCTATTTTCGGCCCATGGTACAACCTGGTTGGGACATGCAAACGAGCAAATTGCCGATGCGGTGGCCAAACAACTCACCCGTGTGTGGAATACCGGCGCGCTACCTACCGACTCGCGTCTTCGGGCAACAGAGTGCCTGGCGGAATTCTTTCCTTCCCGCTATTCGGTGGCAGGTTTTTACTCGACCGGGATGGAAGCTTTTGAATTTTCCGCACGCATGGCCCGACACACGACCCGTCGAAACCGGCTGATTGGTTTTTCGCGCAACATGCATGGCAAGTCTACGGTAGCGGCATACCTGGGTTGGGACAATGGTGACGCCCTGGAACTGCCCGACTGCCTGCGGCTTCCCTATCCGCCCGACTTGGATGAACAACAGTTGCTTTGCAAACTCGAAAAGGAATTAGCGGGCACGCCGACAGCAGCGATATGTATCGAGCCGTTGCAAGGAAGCGGCGGGGGCACAATGCTGAGCGAAACATGGTATCGCGAGCTCTTCCAGCTGGCAGAGCAGCATGGCAGCCTTGTGATTTTCGACGAGGTGTTAACCGGCTTTTATCGCACCGGTCCCACCTTCTTTTTTGAAGGCCTGGGAGTTTACCCTCATCTTGTATTGGTGGGGAAATCTCTGGGCAATGGGTTTCCCGTCTCGGCAGTGATGATGCGAGAGCCGTTGAAAGTCACGTCGACAATGCTGCCTGGAAGTACGTTTGCGGGCAATCCACTTGCCGCCACGGCAGCATTGGCTACGATGCGGGAAATGCGGTCGATCCCGATACGGGAACGGGTGGTGGCCATCGAGCAAACGATCACCGAGGTACTGGCACCGGTTCGCGAACGGGGCGTGACTTTGCAAGGTCGGGGGGCGTTGTGGGTCTTGCAATTCCCCCCCACCGCAGACATGGAATCGATCCTGGCGGCGACTTTCGCTCGTGGTGTCGCTATCGGTTCCGCTGGTCAGCAAATTCGCCTGTTGCCTCCGGCCACCATTGAACCCGAATCATTGGAGTGGGCCTGTCGCATATTGTTAGACATCATTACGAGCGACTCATTCGCCTGAAAATATGGTGAACTCGGACCATACTATGGAACAGGCTAACGAACCGGCTGTACTTGTAACCGGTTGCGGTAGCGGTATCGGCGCGGCCTCAGCCCGTTTGCTGGCCGAGCGCGGTTTTCGTGTGTTTGCCGGTTTGCGCGACGCAGGACAGGCACCTCCCGAACTATTGCCTCGGGAGAGATTCCAGACGATTGTGTTGGACCTCGAGCAGCAATCGTCGATTACAGCCGCGAAAGAGACGGTTGCCGGGCAGTTGAAGGGTGCCCCTTTGTTGGGCATCGTCAACGTTGCCGGGATTGCAGTGCCAGGGCCACTTGAGATGATCCCGGTCGAGATGTTGCGGCACCAACTGGAAGTGAATGTGACGGGACAATTCGCCGTCACCCAGGCATTCTTGTCCTGTCTCGCTGCGCCAAGTGGACGTATCGTGTTCATGGGTTCCACGTCCGGGTCCACGGCGCGGCCATTTTGTGGTGCCTATTGTGCTTCGAAGTTCGCTTTGCGAGCTTTGGCCGATACATGGCGACATGAGCTCGAGCCTTTCGGCCAATCCGTGTGCCTGATTGAAGCCGACAAGATTGCTACGCCAATTTGGGAAAAGAGCCGAGAGCGGCTGGCAGAAATCCTTGACCAGGCCCCACCAGAGGTCCGCCATCGTTATCCGCATGTGGATCAGATGTTGCAGCAACCAACCGAGGAGGAACTCGATTCCTTCACTTCGGCAGATGACGTCGCCGAGGCAGTGTGGCAAGCTCTCACGTCCGTGGATTCGCCACCGGTGATTCAAATCGACTGAACCATGTCCCGAAAACTCTCTGTCTATCACCAAAAAATAGCTGTTGTCGTTGGCGGTGCCTCGGGAATTGGCCGTGCGATGTGCCATGCTTTGGCACAATATGGTGCCGTGGTCATTGTGGCCGATCTCGACGTAGCAGGAGCAGAACAAGTCGCCGATGCGATTCGACAAACTGGCGGCCAGGCAGACGCACACGAAATAGATGCCACCAGTGCCGAACAGGCGGAGCAAATGGTGCAAACTGTTTTGTTGGACCATGAACGAGTTGACTACATGTTCAATTCCGTGGGCCTGGGCATTTGGGGAGATGTGCGGGAGGTCACCGGGCAGCAATGGCACCGGGTCATGGATGCCAACTTCTGGAGCATCGTACAGCCGAGCCTGGCTGCCTACCGAGCCATGGCCCAACGCGGGTGTGGACACATCGTGAACCTGGCTTCACTTTCAGGACTTGTACCCGTGCCGACCACAATCCCGTATACGGCAGCCAAGCACGCAACGGTGGGGTTCAGTCTGGCTCTACGTGACGAGGGGGCCGATCTGGGCGTTAAGATCAGTGTTGCTTGTCCAGGACCGGTGCAGTCGGAATTTCACAACCGCGTACTGCTGGCCGGTGAAAAAGATGAATCTCGTGAAATACCCAAGGGGGCTATCGATGCCAACACTGCTGCGCGCGAGATTCTGGCCGCCACCGCATCGAACAAACGCCTGATTATTTTCCCTTCCCGTTTCCGTTGGAAATGGCGGCTGGCGAGTTGGTTCCCCGGACGTTGGTCCCGCCTGGCTCGGGCCGCAGCAAGCAGAATGCGAAACAAGCGCAACAGCTCGTGACGACACGGGCGGCCGACTATGTCGTCGTGTCGGGGTTGAAGTCCACAAGCAGTACGACACGACTCTCGTCGGTTCGGTTCCAGGCAGCGTGGGGCACACGATCGTCAAATATCAGCACTTTGCCAGTCTGCCAGGAATATCGCTCTCCTTGGACCTCTAACATGCAATCACCTTCGGGTACCCGCAAACCGAGGTGACACCGGAGAAACTCGCCTTGATACCCCTCGTGGGGGTGAATCACGGTTTGTGGTCGCAAGACCGAAAAACCGGCAACCCCATGCCGCGGAAAACAGGTGCGAATTATCTCGGTGGTGACGGGGCACCGCGCACAATGTTCTTCAATCGGCTCTCCATCAGGAAATTCAAACAGCCGATAGACTTGCCACTGGTTGTCGTAGAGGTCCCGTTCTACCCAATCCTCAAGTTGATCCTCGACAAGACAATATTCCTGGTAGATCTTGTGCCACGCTGCTTCAAGTCCCGGGACGAATGAATGTTCAGACGTTTCATGGAACATAGTGGTTGTCTCGAGCCACTCTCAGAATTTGCGCAACTGGTGACTGGGAACCTTTGACAGCTCGCTCGTCCTTTCACGGTAAACCTGATTATCTTGTGTGTCCTTGAGAATGAGTGTACCCGCACCAATCACATTGGCCTTGCCGATGTTGACTTTCGGGGCAATGGTCGCATTCAAACCAACGAAGCTGTGATCTCCAATGAATACGCGCTCACCAAACAGTGCCGATACAACCCAGCAATGATTGCCCACTCTTGCGTGAAACCCCATTCGGGTAGCGGACCAAATCACGCTGTTTCGCCCAATTTCGACGAACGGTTGAATGACCGAGTACTCCATGACCATCGAATTTGGCCCAACACGCAGGTCATCGGCAACGTCGGCTTTGGGACTGATGAAACTGGCCAGGCGATAACCGTTGGCTTCCGCCTCCTCGGCCTTGCTCTCTCGTTGTTTATTTAGTTCCTGATGGCCTACCGCGACGAACATGTCGTGCTCCTGGGGAGAGTGGTTGCGCTGGATCTCATTGAACGGCACCACCGGCAAACCACAGTACGTTGACTCGTCGATGTACTCTTCGTCCGCGGTAAAGGCAACGACTTCATAAGGACTTTGCCGCAAGAAGTAATAGTGAGCAATCTCCGCATAGGCCCGAGTGCCAAAGATCACCAGTTTATCCATCGCGAGCGACCTCACATAACAGATGGTTCAACACGTTCATGAAGCTGCACAACACTCACCGCATAGATCGTTGTGAACATCGACCAGGCCGTCAACCGTCATTCGCAAAAACAGATCGTAAGTTGGTACGATCTCAGAAACCAAGGCTGAAAAATGTGTTGAGCAGGGCAAAAAACCTTGTCATCGCTCTCGGTTTTCGGAACTTGTCGTCGGGGCCGTCGTCAGGATCACTTTGGTCGGTTCCCTGAGAATCGGCCGGTCGGTGCAAAAGATCTTTGGCGAGGAAGTCATTCTTCACTGCTTTCGGCCCGTCAAGGTCGCGGAGCTGGTTCCGCAGGTGCCGGTGGGCGGCAACCGGATGCCGTAGAGCGGCTTTACCGTCGGCTTCACCATTGGCTTCACCACCACGGCCGTGCAGCATCCTGCTGGAATTTCTCCTCAGTCCAGGTATGACCGATGGCAGCGAAAATGCCTGGTCCAAGCCGGTCACATCTTCACCTTCCGTTGGATCGTTGTCAGCAACCGGCGCTGTAGCAAACGTGGCAAAAGCACCGTCGACCATTCCGCTGGTTGCCGGTTTATCCAAAATATTCAGTTCAGCCGATGGGCTGTTTGTTTCAAGCGGCGAACTGTCGAGATCCGCAAAAGCCTCCTCAATCATTGGGCCATTGGATGAATCATTCAGCAGCAAAAGTGACGAGCCAACTGCGCATCCTGCACATTGGAGATTTATGGTCTCGATCCCGCTGTAAGCGACCGTCCCCAGTTCGAGCGTGGTCACCGCCATTCCGTTGTCAACCGGCAATTCGGTTTGACCAGTAACCGTTAACACGTCACCACTGGGGGTCGAGTGGGAACCACCAGCCACCAGGAAAGAGATTGCTGCATCCGGGGTAATCGTGAATTGGTCATTCCCGGCGGCCCCCGTCATGGTGCCGGTCAGGCTGGTGCCGGAAGGAGCCACAAACAGGTCGTCGTCAGCCCCACCGGTCAGGTTCTCAATGTCGCTGAAGCTACCGGTAACGCCTGTCACCGTACCCATATCTGCTCCCGTGAGGACAAACGAGTTAGAAACAGCATCGTCGGCAATCAGGGTGTCGTTAGCTGCACCGCCACCACCGGTAACGCTTCCCGAGAGGGTGCCGCCATTGAGCCTGAAGGTATCGGCACTGGTGCCACCGGTCAGGTTCTCGACGTCGAAGAAACCACCACCAACGCCCGTTGCCGTACCGTCATCTGGTCCAGTGATGATATAAACAGCCCCCGTGTCCGGGCCGATGAGCTCATCATCATGATCTCCCCCATCGATTTTTCCACCGACACCAAGTCCCACGGCCAGGTTGAACAGGTCGTCGCCAGCGCCAGCTGCGATGTTGCCGGTGATCTGGCCAGTTACTTCAAAGGTGAAGGTGTCGGCGCTGGTGCCACCGGTCAGGTTCTCGACGTCGAAGAAATCACCGGCAACGCCCGTTATCGTGCCCTCATCGACACTGGTGATGACGAAATCAGTGGACACGGCATCGTCAGCAATCAGGGTATCGCCAGCCACTCCGCCACCATCGATGGTTCCCGTCAGCGTGCCGCCAGCCAGTGTGAAGGTGTCGGCGCTGGTACCACCAGTCAGGTTCTCGACGTCGAAGAAACCACCGGTAATGCCCGTTGTCGTACCATCGTCTGGTCCAGTGATGACAAATGCAGTGGCCACGGTGTCGTCGGCAATCAGGGTGTCGTTAGCTGCGCCGCCGCCGCCATCGATGGTTCCGGTGAGTGTGCCACCAATCAGGCGGAAGGTGTCGACACTGGTGCCACCGGTCAGGTTCTCGACGTCGGTGAATCCGCCAGTAACGCCTGTTACCGTGCCCGCATTCGGTCCGGTAATGACGAAATCAGTGGGCACGGCGTTGTCGGCAATCAGGGTGTCGTTAGCCACGCCGCCACCGGTGATCATTCCGGTCAGCGTGCCGCCATTCAGCCCGAAGGTGTCGGCGCTGGTACCACCAGTGAGGTTTTGGATGTTGACGAAAGTAACACCAATGATCGTTACGGTGCCACTATTCAGTCCGGTGATGTTGTAAGAATCCACCAAATCCGGGCCGATGAGCGTGTTGTTATCACCTTCTCCATCGACGATCCCACCGACGCCAAGTCCCACTGTCAGGTTGACCAGGTCGTCGCCAGCGCCAGCTGCGATGTTGCCGGTGATCTGGCCTGCTGGTTGGAAGATGAAGTTGTCGACGCCGGTATCACCGGTGAGGTTTTGGATATCGACGAAACCACCGCCAACGCCGTCCACCGTGCCCGCATCGACACCGGTGATGGTGAACGTAGTGAGGATGCCGTCGTCGACAATCAGGGTGTCTTGAGCCACGCCACTGCCACCATCGATGCTTCCTGCCAGCGTGCCGCCATCCAGTGTGAAGGTGTCGGCACTGGTGCCACCGGTCAGGTTCTCGACGTCGAAGAAACCACCACCAACGCCCGTTACGGTACCGTCATCGGGTCCAGTGATGTCGTAAACAGCCCCCGTGTCCGGTCCGATGAGGTGATCGTCATGATTTCCTCCATCGATGGTTCCACCGACACCAAGTCCCACGGCCAGGTCGAACAGGTCGTTACTATCGCCAGCTGCGATGTTGCCGGTGATCTGGCCAGTTGCTTCAAAGGTGAAGGTGTCGGCGGTGGCACCACCGGTCAGATTTTCGATTTCGGTGAATCCACTACCCACACCGGTCATCGTACCTGTACCGAGTCCAGCAACGACAAACAGGGTCGCAACCGCATTGTCGGCTATCAGCGTATCGCTATTGCCCCCGCCGGTAACGCTGCCCGAGACCGTGCCACCATTGAAGGTAAAGGTATCGGCACTGGTGCCACCGACCAGGTTCTCGACATCGGTGAAGCCACCACCAACGCCGGTCACGGTGCCCGCATTCAGTCCAGTGATGACGAAATCAGTGGGCACCGCGTCATCGGCAATCAGGGTGTCTTTAGCCACGCTGCCACCATCGATGGTTCCGGTCAGCGTGCCGCCATTGAGGCGGAAGGTGTCGGCGCTGGTGCCCCCGGTCAGGTTTTCGACACCCACAAAGACTGGCACCACGACTGTCACATCGCCAGCGTCCAGTCCAGTGATGGTGTAAACGGCGTCGGCGTCGGGGCCAATCAGCTGATCATTATCGTTGCCGCCATCGAGGATCCCGCCGATACCGAGTCCGACGGTCAGGTTGAACAGATCGTCGCCCCCGGCGCCTGTAATGTTGCCTGTAATCCGGCCGGCGGGCTGGAAAATAAAGGTGTCGATGTCCGAACCACCTACCAGATTGGCAACCTTCGTGAAGAACAGGCCATTGATCGTTCCTTCATTCTCTCCGGTGATGATCCACGTGTTTGGTGTATCAGCGGCAATCAGTTGATTGTTCCCGGTACCACCTTCGAGTCGTTCGATATGGTTGGTGATATCGCCAACGTGACCGACGACATTCACGCCGTCGGTCACGTTGATCGAGTTGGTCCCTACGGTAAATGTCAAATCGGCACTTACGTTACTGAAACTCATCGTATCGTTCGTACCACCACTGGCGAGTTCTTCGACCGTGTCGTTACCCCAGTTCACGTCAAACTCGAACCGGTCGTTGTCGGTGCCACCGATTAGTGTATCATCTCCGGTCAGGCCATTGATCGTATCTTCACCCGCCCGGCCATCGAGCCTGTTCGCCCCGTTGTTGCCCGTAAGTAGATCGTTGTCGGTTCCGCCGATGACATTTTCCAACAGGTGGGCTGTGGGGCTTTCGACCATCAGTCCCCCATACTCGGCAATTTGGTTGGGAGCAAAGCTGGGATGGGCCCCGGTAAGATCTGCGGTCACGGAAACCTGAATCTGGCTGAAGTCGAGCGTGTCATTGCCGGTTGTTTCGGTGACAGTATCGATATCGGTCGGGTTTCCGATCACAAATTCGAAGGTGTCGTCACCCCCCTCTCCGAACATCTGGTCGGAACCGAACCCGCCGTTAATCAGGTTGTTGGCATCGTTGCCGGTCAAGGAGTCGTCCGCGGCACCTCCGAACAACTCTTCGAAGTTTTGGTGCTGATCGAAGAGGTTGGTCACGATGATCCGTAAATCGCTGGTAGGTGTGAGTGTCACCAGGTTGATCTGTCCATGGACACCGATTTGGTTGAGGGTCATGAACGGTGGCGCGCCGGACATATCAACCGTAACCGGCTCGTTGTTTTCCAGGACGGTGAAATCGAGTCGATCGTGCAGGCCTTCGTCGGTGGGTTCTTCGGTACCGGCGCCAGCAAGTTCAATGACGGTGTCGATCTCGTTGCCTGCTGGGAAGGCAGGTGCCGCATCAAAATGATAGAAATCACTGGCCAGTTGTCCGGCGAGCATGTCGTCATCAGCCTGGCCAAACAAGTGGTCTTCCCCCCCGATACTCACGATACAGGGATCATCGATGACGTTGTCACCATAAATCGTATCGTTGCCAGCGGTGCCATAGATCCAATCGTCGCCGTCGGGGAGCTCAATCTTCTGGAAGTTTCCAAAGTGAAGGTTGCCAACCACTTGCCCGCTGGTGGAGATCGTGACCTCGTAGAACGTGTTCTCGGGATAACTCTGGAAGTAGTCGTCCGGCACCACTTCGCGCACGACATAGGTTCCTGGTGGCAGGCCTTCGATGGTATAGGTTCCATCGCTTTGGGTCACCACTTGTGGTTCGCCATCATCGAGCTGGCCATTTTTGTTGCGATCGATGTAGATAGTCACCCCGGGCAAGCCGTTCCCGGGATCGTAGATCCCATCGCACCCCACGTCGTCAAATTTTTCACCCGTAATTTCGCCACCGTGGAAGTTGCCGAAATTACGTCCCGCGACGAGCTGGCCAGCCACGAGGTCAACAACGTGACCACCGGCGACCACCGTCTGCAGGTCACCATCGTCATTAGGTCGTTGGAATACCGGCAATTCGAAATTAACTTCGATATTGCCTGTCACCAGCTCGAATTGGCCGGTCGTTATCGTATTGGCCGGGTCGTAAGAAGTCGCTTCTGGTGGTCTTGTATACAACACGACTGGTTCGGTTTGGAAGTAGTCGTTGGGGACAACCTCGCGTACGACATGTTGTCCCGCTGGCAAACCAAACAACAAGTACATGCCGCTTTCGTCTACCCTGGTGTTTGGATCGTCTGCCATGGTAACGGTGACCGGTTCGGTGGGGTCACCGTTTTGGTCCACGTTGAGCACACCGTCGTCATTTTCGTCGACATAAATCTGGACACCCGGAATTCCTGGTTCACCAGGGTCGCGCACTCCATTACCGTTCAGATCTTCGTACTTGGTACCGGTGATATCTCCCGAATCTCTTTGGTTGCCAAAATTAAGACCTCGCACGGTCTGGCCCGGTGTGACCGTGACGACATGCACGCCTGGCTCGACAATGCACAGCAAATCGATCGTCAGTGCCTGGCCACCCACCGCAAAGGAGTTCACGGTCCCTTGGATGGCCACGATGCCAAACTTGGGATTGGTAGCGACGGTCACCAACGTTCCACCGACCGTCAGGCCATTGAGGTCGGAGAAGTCTTCAGCGGTTTGCCGATCACCATTGACGGTGAGATTGACCGTGCCATCCGATTCGAAGAACTGGAATGTCAGCCCGTCGACTGGCCCCCCGAAATCAAATTCAAGATTCGCCTTGGAAATGAACAGCTCCTGACCACTACTTCCGGCCAGTCCAGTATTGGCTACCTGAGCGGTACCACCTGAAGTGGAGGTTCCGTCCGGGTTCACAAATTCAGTGATCTTTACCGTGGCCGTGTCACCATGCGTGCTTGTCGTGGAGAACGACTCCCCGAAGTTGAAGATCTTGCCTGCTGGTAAGTCTTCCAGTTCGAAGTAGTCGCGACTTACCGGATAGGTTTGCCACCAGCCTGTCTGCAAGACCTCCGCGACTGTATACGTCCCGGAGTCAAGTCCCGTAAATGAATAATCGCCATTGGAATCGGTGACGGTGGAGGGTTCATTCGAGTCGAGCTGCCCGTTGCCGTTGAGGTCCACGTAAATGGTCCATCCGGCCAGACCCGGCTCATTGTCATCCTGCTTTCCGTTACCGTTCGCATCAAGCCATTTCCTGCCGTGGATTTCGCCGGAGTCGGGTCGATTGCCGAAATCGCGATATTCGACGGTTTGTCCAGAATCGACGGTGACGACATGCACACCTGGGTGGGGGATGCACAACAAATCGATCACCAGTTCCTGGCCACCCACCGCAAAGGAGTTGATCGTTCCGTCGATAGCCAACCTACCAACGTTATTTTCCAAATCAGTCACTGTGATCAGGGCACCGCCAACCACCTGGCCATTCAGATCCGAGAAGTCTTGAACTACCCGTTGGTCCTCATTGACCATTAGATTGACGATTCCCCCCCCGTCGTTGAATTGGAGAGTCAATCCATCGATCGGCCCACTGAAATCAAAATTGAGATTGACATTCGAGATCAACAACTCCTGGCCACTGCTGCCCGCATCCCCGTCATTGACCACGGTAGCCGAACCGTCAGAAGTTGATGTTCCATTCTCGTCGACAAAGTCGGTGACCTCGGCTGTGGCCACCGCGCCATGCGTACCAGTCGTGGTGAACTGCTCACCAAAGCTATACGTTTGGCTCGCCGGCAAGTCTTCCAGTTCGAAGTATTGCTGGCCCACTGGGTGAGTCTGTTGCCAGCCAACTTGCAAGACCTCTGCGACCGTATACGTCCCGGCGTTAAGTCCCGTAAATGAGTAATTGCCATTGGCATCAGTGACGGTGGAGGGTTCATTCGCGTCGAGCTGCCCGTTGCCGTTGAGGTCCACGTAAATGGTCCATCCGGCCAGCCCCGGCTCATTGTTGTCCTGCTTTCCGTTACCGTTCGCATCAAGCCATTTCGTGCCGTGGATTTCACTGGATGCCGGTTGATTCCCGAAGTTAACGCCTTTGGAAGACTGTCCCGACCGGACCGTGATCACATGTGTTCCACTCGGGAAGATCTGAACCCAACCTACCTGCACTACTTCGACGACGTTGTAGGTGCCCGCGGCGAGTCCCGTAAACGAATAATTTCCATTGGCATCGGTGACGGTGGATGGTTCATTCGGGCCCAACTGCCCGTTGCCGTCGTAGTCCAGGAAGATGGTCCACCCCGCAAGGCCCGACTCCGCGGTATTCCACTGGCCGTCACCGTTCGCGTCTTTCCACTTCGTGCCGTGGATTTCTCCGGTCTGCTCTCCGCGGTGATTGCCAAAGTTAAATCCATCAACGACCTGATCGGTCTCGAGGGTTACCAGATGTACCGTTTCGGGGAAGGTCTGAGTCCAACCAGATTGCAGGACTTCGGCAATGGAGTAGGTGCCCGGTGCGAGCCCGACAAACGAATAATTTCCATTGGCATCAGTCGCGGTAGAAGGTTCACTCGTTCCGAGCTTCTGATCTCCGTCGAAATCAAGAAATATCGTCCAGCCGGCAAGCCCCGGTTCGCCGTAATCCCAGTTGCCATCGCCATCCAGGTCGTTCCACTTGGTGCCGTAGATTTTACCGGCCGCATGCGTGTCTTCCAAATCATCATCACCCGACGAAACCGCAATGCTGCCAGGAATGGGTGCATCGCTGCCCGAGTCAATGACATTGCCGAACTGCTCTTTCCATACGACATAGTCAGCCTGATCGATGACGCCATCAACGTTACTGTCACTGCGCAGTTCCGTTTGCGAACCGCGGGTATCCTGCCAGATTGTGTAACTGGCAGCATCGATGACACCATTGTTACCGGGACTACCAATGCCTTCGAAACCCGTTTCAACGATTTCGGAACCTGGCCCAACGACTTCGGAACCTGGCCCAACGACTTCGGTACCTGGTTCAACAACTCCGGTACCTGGTTCAACAACTCCGGTACCTGGTTGTGCTGGAACGTTTCCAAAGTCAAGACCTTCGACGGTTTGACCCGGATAAACTGTGATCGCGTGTGCCCCGTCGGGATACGTTTGGATCCAATCTGGTTTCAGCACTTCGGCAACGTTGTAGGAACCCGGGGCGACCCCCGTAAACCAGTATTTGCCATTGGCATCGGTGACCGTAGAGGGTTCATCGGGATCGTGGATTCCGTCACCGTTGAGGTCAAGGAAGATGGTCCATCCCGCAAGGCCCGGCTCAGCCAAACTTCGCTGGCCGTTACCGTCCCGGTCAAGCCACTTGGTGCCGTGGATTCCTCCGGAGTCCTGTCGATTCCCGAAATCGCGATTTCGAATGGTTTGCCCGGAATCAATCGTGACAATGTGCACACCTGGTTGGGGAATGCACAAGAAATCGATCGCCAGTTCCTGGCCACCCACCGCAAGGGAGTTAATGGTTCCACCGATCACCACGCGTCCAACGTCACCCCCCAGAGGGTTGATGGTGACTAGCGCACCGCCAACCACCTGGCCATTCAGATCCGAGAAGTTTGCCACAACCCGTTGGTCTCCATTGACCATCAGGTTGACGATCCCCCCTCCGTCGTTGAATTGGAAAGTCAATCCACCGATCGGCCCACCGAAATCAAACTCGAGATTGGCATTCGCGATAAACAACTCCTGGCCACTACTGCCCGCATCTCCGTTATTGACCACGGTCGCTGAACCGTCAGAAGTTGACGTTCCACTTCCCTCGACAAAGTCGGTGACCTCGATCGTGGCCACGTCACCATCTGTTGAGTTGGTGGTGAACAGTTCCCCATTCAAGTAGGTCTTACCCAAGGGCAAGTCTTCCAGTTCGAAGTATTGCACGTTCCCAGGGAAGGTCTGCCACCAGCCAACTTGCAAGACTTCTGCAACCGTATAGGTCCCGGAGTCAAGTCCCGTAAACGAATATTCACCGTTGGCATCGGTGGTGGTGGAGGGTTCATTCGAGTCCAGCTGTCCATTGCCGTTGAGGTCCACGTAAATGGTCCACCCGGCCAGACCCTGTTCATTGTTGTCAAGTCTCCCGTTACCGTTCTCATCAAGCCACTTTGTGCCGTGGATCCCGCCGGGCGGTTGCCGATTGCCAAAATCGAGACCTTCCAAGGTTTGTCCACGCGTGACGGTCACGCGGTAAACGCCGCTGGTCGGATGTGTCTGGTTCCAATCAGGTTGTTGTATTTCAGACAGCGTGTAAGTGCCGTCGGGCACATCCGTAAACGAGTAATCGCCGTTACTGTCGGTAACGGTTCGCCAGGAAATCCCGGATGGCAGAAAATCAAGATCACCAGGCGCACCTGTGCCAGTGCTTCCCACCAAGGCAACGAGTCCTGTGAGGGGATTCACGGTGACGATATCTTCTCCAAAATCGCCGCTATTATCTCGTGTGGCATAGAGGATCCCGCTTACCGGCCGCGCTCCGAGCCCGATCAGCTGCTCGCTACCGAGTTGCACCACGTTGGCAAGTTCACCGGTTTGCCCCACTTCGGCGATAAAGCCCGACGCACTCGCGGACCATCCGGTCACATACAGTTTGCTATCGGGTGTGAACGCCAGGCCTCCAACCATCTCCACCCCGACGTTGGCAACCAGGGTTGCCGTCGCGTCCTCGGTGTTGATTTTAACGAGCCAGCCACCTCGGAAATTTTGGGCAGTTCCCCCATTGACCGTGATGCCAAAGAGCGTGTCGGTTTTGGGCTGAACGGTAAGATCGCCGATCCTCAGTGGGACGCCGTCGGTCGTGATTGGTCCCAGATCCGAAATAGTTGCCCCGGTGGTCGGATCGATCTTCACTAACCGACTGTCGACACCCGGCTGGCCAACGGTTGATCCATAAAGTTCAAGGTGGCTGTTGAATGCCACACCACTGAGGCCACCGCTGTCGAGTGTTTGTCCCAGCAGGCTGCCGACGCCGGTGTTTTCGTCGACCAGCAGCAAGCCACCCGGATTGGTCACCGAGTCATAGTCGACCCCCGCGACCAGTTGATTGCCGCCATCCAGGGTAATGACCCAGCCTCCCAGTCCCGGTTCATTGGGGTCCTGGATCCCGTCACCGTTGAGATCGTTCCACTTTTTACCAGGGATTCTTTCACCCGGGATACGGTTCCCAAAGTTGATGTCATCGGTATTCTTACCCGAGCCCAGCGCCACGTGATGTCCACCTCCGCCAACAGGGACAGTCTTGCCGAACCGGTCTCTCCAGAACAGGTAGTCGGTCTGATCGATGACGCCATCGCGATTGCCATCGGCCCGCAGATCGGTTTGTGAACCAAGTGTGTCCCGCCAGACCGTGTAATCGGCTGTATCGACGACACCATTTTCGCTGTAATCACCAGTCGCACCGATTTTTCGAATCGCCACCGCGGCCACACCTACATCAAGGTCCACGGCCGACATCTCGATCGTAATTTCACCTGTGGAGGTCGCGATAATGATCTTGGAAAAACTACTGAGCATCTTGTCGTTGCTGCCTATCGCATCGTTGACCATCAATTGGTTGGCCGCCAGATTTTGTTGGAACAGGACGTCAGGTCCCGAGCCACTGATGGTCACCTGCTGTGTTTGGGCAACGGTTGCCAGGCCGAAGACAAAAACTTCGTAGTCCTGCTGTGCTTCGAGACCGCTGAAGTGGAACTTGGCGTGATTGTCGAAGACGGCATTTCCTGTCAACTCGTCGAACTCGTTGTTCGAATGGAGGGGGATTTCGGACGCCGGAGGATTACCCAATTCTGCCTGGAACGTGCCATCGGTTGACTCAATCGTCAGCTGGACGGGTGTCGCCAACCCACGCTCGTCTACCAGGCTTTCGTCCTCTTCCGTTACCGGATCATCTTTGAGCACTACTGGCGTGGCAATCGGCGTCATCACTGGCTCGCCCATCGGTCCCAGCTCCGCTGTCTTTTCCGTCTGCTGTGTCCAGTTGAGCGGGAAGGGGTTATTGGTGTTGTCTAGGTTCGCTTCCAGGTCGAGTGCCCGGTCAAAGTCAATGCCAATCAAGTCGCCTACGGGGAATGTCTTTTGCCAGGCAGGTTGGAGCACTTCGCGAATCACGTAGTAGCCCGGTACCAGATGAGTGAACACATATTGTCCGGTTTCGTCCTCGGCGGTATTCGGATCGTCTTGGGCGGTGACTGTCGTCGGTTCGAGTGGGTTTCCAAGAATGTCCGTGTCGAGCATGCCATTTTTGTTCACATCCTGATAGATCGTCCAACCAGCGAGAGTCGGCTCGCCCGCATCGTGCACACCATCGCCGTCCAAGTCGTTCCACTTGACTCCCCGAATTTCGAAGTTCATGTTGGCGAAGTCGAGTTCGTTGTCGACTGCGCTTATGACCTGGGCCGACTGCAGGGTGATCTGATAAACTCGCCGGGCCGTTGGTTCCGCGGAGGGTATGGCATTTTCGTCGGGAATCGTGGTGGGTTCGACCAGTGCGGGCGTTCCCTGTAGCCAGCCGTCTTGCTGGACTTCGGCCACCGTGTAATCACCCGGCAACAATCCGGTAAACGAGTACTGTCCGGAAGCGTCAGTCGTGGTACTCGTCTCGCCCGGGTCGAGCTCACCGTTGTTGTTGGCATCCAGGTAGATGGTCCAGTCGCCAAGTCCACCTTCGGTGGCGTCGATCTCCCCGTTAAAGTCTTCATCGCGCCATTTCGTTCCATGAATTTCGGCGAACGTATGGTTGCCAAAGTTGGCGCCCTCGACCACATCTCCCGACTGGAGAACGATGGTGTGCGAATTCGAACCTTCAGAACCGGGAGCTGTCTGCAACCAGTTGGCCGGCAGCAGCTCCCGAACCGTGTAACTACCCGGCTGGAGGTCGGTGAACGAGAATTGTCCCGTTTCGTCCTCCGCGGTTTCGGAATCATCAGCGCTGGTCACCGTGAATGGCTCGGATCCCATATCGAGCGAGCCGTTGTCATTCAGGTCGAGGTAAACCGTCCAGCCTGCAAGGCCCGGGTCTCCTTCTTCCGGATTGATTGCAGGAATATCGGTGCCAGGGTCGTAATCGCCGTTGTCGTTCACATCCTCGTAATGAACGCCCGGCTGTGCGTCGGTTCCATCCGCAAGTTTTCCTCCAGTGAGTGCCGGAACATCGATGCCAACGTCGTAATTGCCGTCGTTGTTCACGTCCTCGTAATGAACGCCCGGCTGTGCGTTGGTATCATCAGCAAGTTTCCCTTCGCTACTGATTACAATCGGCTGAAGGCTACTGATCACAAAGGGCTGGCCGGGAGCACGAACACCATCGGCATTCAGGTCGTGCCACTTCACGCCGTGGATTTCTCCAAGTTTAGCGTTACCAAAGTTGCGATCCTCGACAACTTCGTTGAACGCCAGCTGGATGGTGTGCGCCGAACCCGCACCAGGTCCTGGATAGGTTTGAATCCAGCCGGCCGGGATAGTCTCGACAAGTTTGTAGTCGCCAGCCACCAAACCGGTAAACGCAAACTGGCCGGTTGCATCGGTGGTGGTGACCTCCAGCGGATTGTCGAACTCATCTTGCAGCGTGATTTCCCAACCGGCCAGCGCTGGCTCGGAGCCATCCCAGGTCCCGTCACCATCGAGGTCTTCCCACTTGGCGCCGTGAATCTCTGAAAACTCGATGTTGCCAAAGTCGATGTTCCCGGCGATTTCGACATCCGCAGGATCGGTACCCGAGTCAAGGCCCATGGCATAGGCGAGAATCGTTTGGCCCGAACCTAGCAACACGTAGGACGCGGTTGCCGAGTCACCAGAGGGTAGGGCAACCGAAGAGCCGTTAACGGGCAAGGTCTGCAGAAAACCATCCGAGGAGACCTCCGACACCAGGTAGGTAGCGGCCTCCAAATCATCGACGATACCACCTTCGCTCGTGTCCTTGAAGGAATAGAGGCCGGTTTCGGTAAACGGGTCAATGGCAAGGTCGCTGTCGAGATCCAAGCTGGCCGTGACCGTGCTGGCAATCAACTCTCCCTCGGCATCGCGCAGCTCGATCGTCCAACCGTCGAGTCCCGGTTCATTGGGATCCTTCAGGCCGTCGCCGTCGAGGTCCTGGAACTTTTGGCCCGAGATGGCCACAGGTAACGGGTCGACCACCACCGGTTCCTGGTCCACACAGGGATCGCCATCGTTCGAATCAAGAAAGATTGCAAATCCGCCCACAAAGGGCCCGGCAAAGGGAACCCCTGGATCGTTCAGGATATAGTCGAGGTTTTGCGTGGAGGTACCGCCGATCATTTCGTTCGTACTGATGGTTCCACACATCGGATTGTCGTTATCGGGCCCTCCTTCGAGTCGATCGGCATCATTGGCCGAGATACTGCCGATCCGGTACCCGAACAAAATATCGTGTCCCCAATCGCCAAAGATGTTGTCGGCACCTTCGTCCCCCACGACCAAATCGTTGTTGTACCCACCGTGCACAACGTCACTGCCGTCGGTGTTGCCAGCGGCGTCGATGGTCGTGGTGTGCGCGGCCAGCAAGTCGAAGAAGTCCTCGTCGCTGGCGTCCGGTGCGAGTAGCGGCGGAGCGGGCGACGACCCGTCAAACATGTCCTTGTAGAGATCGGCAACCAGGTTCTCGAGAATCACGTAACCAACAGGTGTACCACCGACAACAAGATCATCGCCACTGGCCCCGTGCAACTGGTCCCCAAACTCGCTCAGAATCAGGTCGTTGTGGGTCAACCGCATGCCTGAGTCGATGCCACCACTCAGGAAGTCATCACCGGAGCCGCCGTCCATGAAATCATTGCCCTGGTCACCCAGCATAAAATCGCGGCCTGGCCCACCGTACATGGTGTCGTCGTCGTCTTCACCGAACAGGCGATCTTCGTTTCCATTGCCATGGATTTCGTCCTGACCGGTTCCGCCATAAATGGTGTCTTGCCCCGCCATTCCCAGGGGAACGCCTGCCTCAAAGCTGCTGGTGATGGCGGTAATGTTGCGTGTTGTTACATCGACAACGAGGTAGGCATCGCCATAAACGACATCGTCCCCGGCGCCCGCGATGATGTTGTCGATACCACTTCCACCGGCGATCGTATCGTTACCGCTGCCACCCTGGATCGGCTCTTCACCACGACCACCATCGAGGACGACCCCCATGGTCGAGCCACTGGCGTCGATCACGTCATCGGCGTCGGGCGGTGCACCACGGGTCACGGGGAAATCGCCATAAACGACCAGCATAGCGCCTACGGTGGGGGGTACCGCGATGGTAAAGTCGTCGCTGTTTTCATTGCCCACCACGAAGGTTACGCCATTTATGGCCGTGGTGGTTATATTGAATGTATCTTGATTCGAGTCAGTTGAAATTTCGGCAAAAGCAGCTGTCAGTTGACCGTGTATTTCCATCACCGCGCCGGCCGGGTCGGCATTGCCGTAGTCGCCACGAACAAAGAGGTTGGTGGCAGCAGCGATGGTGGCGGCTCCAGTCACCGTGACATCATCCCCGGCTTGAAGCACAATCTGTCCCGCATTGCTGTTGATCGACGCCCCGTCGGGTACGGTAAGGTCGCTGCCACTTGTGAGGGTATCGGGAACGGTCAAGGTAATGTCGCCGCCGGTCGAGAGAATTTCTCCTACCACCAGGTCACCGGTGGTTTCGGTGATAAAGATATCGCCACCGGCAATCGCGTCGAGCTGGCTCGACGTGAGATCGATCAGAATATTTGCACTGGCGGTACCGATATGGCCATTACCGCTGGCTGCCGGCTCGAGTTCCTCGGTAATCGCGTTCTGCTCGATGTTGACTCCCAGGAAGACATTTTGGGCACGCACCCGGTGCAGGCTGCTTCCGCTGGTAATGCTCCCTGAGCGGGAAAGGATCACCGCGTTGCCACTGGGGGCGGTAACCTCGCCAATCAACTCCATGTCGATATCGACCGGTCCTCCGCCATCATCGGGCGACAGTCCCAGGATCGTGACATCGCCGGCGGCCGCAATGTCACCGAGGATGAGCTTGCTGTTGGTGTTCACGATGGTTGAACCCGACTCAACCCGCATCGCCCCCTGGTGACGGATCTCAACATCACCCTGGTCCGACTCAATGCGATCGATGCCGTTGAACACGGTACGATCAACGTCGGTGAATACATTGCCAGCCCTCCCCAGGTTCAATTCCATTGGCAGGGTATCGCCACTGAGAAGCCCCATCTCCAGGTAAACACCGTCGTTGCCTATAGCCTCGACACTGGGCGTCAAGACGACGCTCTCCACCTCGCTCACCATCATCTGTGCGAAGAGGCTTTCGGTGCCACCGGCGGTCGTTCGTCCGACACTTCCACTGGTGGCCTTGACGATCAGTTCCCGTGTCCGGATGTACGAATCGGTACTGGCCACCGTTGCCGAATCGGCACCGTCGGTCTGATCTTCTGCGAGAATATCGCCACCCTCGTTCCTGATGGCGGTGATCCCACCCTGGTTCTCGATATGGCCCCGCAGAACAACGTCATCGGCTGCAGCATTTGTGTTCTGGATGTCGATTACCGTATCGATGGCGTTCGTTCTCAGTACGTATGTAAAGGTATTTGCATCGGCCGGTTGGGCTGAAACCGTCACGGTGGGAACGCCGCCCGACGTGTTAACCACTTCGATGTCTTTGACAATCAGTTTTTTGGTCGAGTGATTGATGAGCGAGACTTCATCGAAGGCGGTGTTGAAGGTGAAGACCGAATTTCCCGTGAGCGCTCCTCCCGAGCTGATATTGATACTTCCGGGCGGACTGTCGTTGATAATGTTGTCGACTACGATGGCGATGGTCGTGATGGTTTCCCCCTCATTGATCACTAATCCATCGCCGTCCCGGACCGTGACGTTGTCGGCAGCAACGACTTTTCCTGTCGCATCGATCTCAAGCTCGGGAGACACAGCGCCGCTTAGAATCGTCACATCGGCATTGAAATCGATGTCGTCGACATCGGTCGTGCCGGTCAGGCCTTGATCGCTGGTGGTTGTTGCCGTATCGGCATTTCCGGTAAAACCGCGGACGGTGTCGAATGCGCCCTCCACGGCTCCTTCGGCATCGCACAACAGGCCCCACGCACAGATAACCTCGCCCACGACCGTGGCCGCTCCTTCGAGCCCTTCCAGGACAATATCGCCGATCGTGTCGAGGTCCACTTTCAGGAATTCGGTGTAATTGTCCTGGTCGGCCCGATCGGTGCGCTTTTCAACCTCTAGAATATTGGTTGTGATCAGCGCGCCATCCTCCACCTCGAGTTCAGCGGTCGAATTGCGCAAATTGGTCGAGGTTGCGGTGGCACTGCCGATCGCACCTCCGGCGGCCGCGGTGACGTGCGTTTCCGTCTTAAAGCTCTCGACAATAGCCTGTAGCGTTACCGTGCCGGGAAGCATACCAGTACCGTTGGCGGTGATGTGCGAACCACCTCCGGCAAACCGCAATTTGGAACTTACGGTAGCATCGACTGTGGATTGGGCGTCATTGAAGCTGCTGGCGGCTAATGTGGTACTGGCGTTGGTGGTCGACTTGACGACGACATTGCGTTCTTCGGACTTCACAATAATGTGACCCGCAACAATCGTTGTCCCTGAGCCGATTTCGGCGAACGTGTCCGATTCGACAATCGAAATTGCCTTACTTTCATTGGTTCCAGCAAACTCGGCGGGGGTATTGGTATCGGCCCGCGTGTTCACGTCGATGCTGTTCGTCAGGGCCGATATCGTCACCGTACCGTTGTCAGCGGTGATCTGATTCGTATCGCCAACGGTGGCATACGTACGACTTTTCAGCGTGGTTTCTGCTTTGGCACCTCCAACCGCAATCAGGCCTCCTTGGCCACCGTCGGCATCCACAACGGCTTGATGGTTGGCAATGCTGGAGATCGTGATGTCCCCAGCGCCGGCCGTCAGCTGGGCCCCGTTGTCGGTAAAGGCCAGCGTGTCGAGCCGATTCATCGTGGCCGAGGCATCGACAAAGCCTGCAGCAAACAGCCCAGCTGCAGTCCCATCGGCCTTGGAGTCTGTTTTGTTGTGGGAATCGGCAATGATCTTGATATCATGGGTTGCAGTCACCTCGGCATTCCCGACCGACGCCTTGTAATCCATGTTGACGTTCGCATCTGAATCAGCCCCGGCACCCGCTCCCAACCCCAATGCCGTGGCGTCGGCGCGGGCATACGCCAGATTGGGCGACGTACCGACGGTGTCCGCCTGCACGGTCACATCGCCGGAGATTTCCGGTGTACCGGCATCGACCTCGGCACCGTTTTCGATCCGGGCTTTCGTCGTACCGTGGACCGTCGCATCCGAGTGCGCTGCCCCGCCAGCAACTAACCCGTAAGCCTGTCCGTTGGCAAAGGCGTTGGAGTCGCCGAATGATTGAGCCTTGACCCAAACGTTTTGCGACGCGTCGACGTCCGCGTTACCAATCGACGCGTCGATATTCACCTCGATCCGTGCATTCGCATCAACTCCAGTTCCCGACAGTAACCCAGCGGCGGTACCTTTCGCGTCGACATCGGTGGTGTTCCTGGATTCCGCAAGGACCTTGACGTCCCCAGAGATGACGTTGGTCCCGGCTTCAATGTCGGCGCCACTTTTAACGAGCGCATCGACGTCACCTTCGATGGTAGCCTGGGCCACGGACCCTCCACCGGCGACCACCGCAGCGGCCAGCTGTCCGCTTACGGTCGTTGCATCCCGCTGGGAGACGGCATTGACGATCACATGGCGGACCGTATCGACATCGGCGTTACCAATCTCGGCGAGGGTTGTGCCCCCGATCGTTGAGACGCCAATGGCAGCGTTACCGCTGGCCAAACCAACACCAATCGCACGGGCATCGACGATTGTGTCGTAATCGGTCGTCGACGTTACCGACAAGCTCTGGAGGGTGAGATCGGCTCCCGTGCCAATCGAGGCTTTTGTAGTTCCCCGGACATCGGCCTGGGCACGTGAACTGCCACCCGAGAGAAGGCCGACTTCCACCTGGCCACTCTTTGCATCGGACTTACCTGTGGACGTGGCAGTTACCGTCGTGTTGCCACTTGCAATGACGAGTGCATTCTTGATTTCCGCGGTGACATTGGCATCGACCACTGCATTGGCATCAACCGAGTCCCCGGCCACGAGACCCACACCAACGGCTTCACCCTGTGCTATGGCGTCATTGGTCGCGGACGCATGTACCCGGAGAGCGTCGCTAGCGGTTCCGGGACTGGTGCCACCGATATCGGCATTATCGCCGAGATAGGCATGGACTGTTCCTTGGGCGCGTGCTTCCGGATCACCGAAGCCAGCGGCGACAATTCCGACATTGACTCCATCGTTGTTCGCATCGACGGTAGAGGTTGAGTCCGCCGTGACCGAGACATCGCCGCTGGTGTTGATTTCCGTCGTTGTGCCACTCCCGCCCACACCCTCCTGGTGGCCTACGAAGCTCTCTACGGTGTGGGAGGCAATAGCTGTTGGCGAAGCGACATTGATGGTAAGCACGGCAACACCCACCGAAAAGACATCGGCTGTAGGGGTGTTGGTTGCCGTCGCATTAACGTCGAGGCTCCCAACATTGAGTGTGAAATCGCCACCCACGTGGGCCCGCGTGGCACCCTCGACCTTCGCCTGGGGATTAAATTTTCCGATGGTAACAGCGCCAACTCCCACGTGCTTTTTGCTGGCAGTTACCGTGTTGGTTGACTGGGCATTCAAGTCGACGTTGCCCGTGACGTTGATCGTCCCGGATAAACCTGCGTCTGGAGCCATGCCAGACCGCGGGCCAATGTACGTGTCGACCGTATGGGTAGTTTTTGCCAGTGACTCGGCAACTTGGACTTCAATTGCGCCCACACCACCAACGAACAGGTGTGCCTTGGAGTTGTTGACGGCGGTTGCCGAAAGATCAATTGCGGCAGCAGTGACCGCAGCCCCTTCATCGACAAACGCCCGGGTTGCACCGGATACGTCCGTGGTGAGATCCAGGAGAGTTACATTAAGTGCAGCCACACCAAAGTCGACCTCGTCGAGTCCGGCGGTGTTTGTCGACGTGGATGTGAGGGTCAAATTGCCGACATCGGCAAGCGTTGCCTCTGAACTTACAAAGGCCTCGGTTTCGTGTTCGGTGGAAATCGATTTGGTCGAGCTGCTTCCTTCAATTGCCGATACATTGACCGAAAGGGTATCGGAGGTGGCTGAATTGTTGGATGTGGCGGTCCCGGTGACATTTCCATGGACGGAGTAATTCCCTCCGACATGTACGCGGGTCGTCCCACCCGTGGTAACCTCGGGCCTGAGGACTCCGACGGAAATCCCGCCAATCTTAATACTGACTTCATCAATGGTTGCGGAATTGGTCGACGAGGCATTCAGCGCAATGGTTCCCGCGACGTTAATATCGCCTGAAAGATGTTCGTCGGGATTCACACCGGCAGGCGGTCCAATAAACGCTGCCACGTCGTGCGTGGTCTGGGCGATCGGCTTGGCCACCTGAATGTTGATTCCCGAGGCGGCGAGATTAAATGTGTCGACCGTCGCCTGGCTGGTACCGGTTGCGGTAACATTGAGTCCACCGGCCTCGAGGGTACTGCCTTCGTCGACGTAGGCCCGTGTCAGGCCCCCGGCGTCCACCGTTGAATTCACGACCGCAATCTCAATTGCGCCAATGTTCACCGCGTTGGTTTGATCCAGAAGAGCGGTATTGTTCGAGGTGGCATTGAGGTTGAGTGCCCCACCGTTGATATCAAAGTTGGCCTCAGGCCCGGCGAAAGCCTCTACCGTGTGATTGGTTTTGACAGATTTCGTGGCCGCTTCGACGTCGATGCCGTCAATTTCCAGAGATACTGTTTTCGAGGTGGCATTGTTAACCGCGCTGGCCGAAGCCATAACTCCATTGGCGTTGACGGTGAAATCACTTCCGACGTGTGCACGTGTTGAGCCGCTTGTCATGATTTGTGGCCGCATCACCTGGACGGTGATGCCACCGACCGACATGTTCATCACATCGATCAGGGCATCATTGTCCGATGAAGCGTTTAACGTGATAACGCCGCCTACCGTGATATCACCCGACAAGCTGTCGTCTGGATTTTCACCTGAGGCAGCTCCCATGAATGCCGCCACGTTGTGGGTTGTCTTGGCGATGGGCTTTGCAACTTCAACAGTGATCCCACTAATTGAGAAGTTAAAAGTATCGACGATAGCATTGTTGGTAGCCGTTGCTGTAACACTGAGTCCGCCGGCCTCAATGGTGCTCCCTTCGTCAACGAAGGCACGCGTCACGCCTCCGGCATCGACGGTCGAATTCACTACCGCAATGTCAATCGCACCGATATCGAGAGCATTGGTTTGATCCAAAAGGGCCGTGTTGTTCGAGGTGGCATTGAGGGTGAGTCCCCCACCGTTAATGTCCAAGTCGGAGTCCAGCCCGACAAAAGCCTCCGATGTGTGGTTTGTTTTGACTGATTTCGTGGGGGTTGCGATATCGATGGCGTCAATTTCCAGAGACAACGCTTTGGAGGTAGCGGTATTGGTCGCGTTAGCGGTGGCCGACACCCCGTTGGTGTTGATGGTGAAATTGCCTCCCAGGTGCGATTGCGTTGAACCGCCGGTCTCGATTTCCGGGCGCATCACCTCGACGGTGATTCCGCTCATCGACATGTCCATCACATCGATCAGGGCGGTGTTGGTCGACGTGGCAGTCAACGTGATATTTCCGCCCACGGTGATTTCACCCGTCATGTTGTCCGCCGGATCCTCCACGGTCGTCACACGGTGAAGGGTGCCGGTGGTCTCTTCTAAATCCAAATCGATCGGGTTTTGACCGGCCAGCGCATTTTCACGCGTGGTAAACAACTTTACTTTCAATTCCTGAATATCAGCAGCGTTGACGTTCACGAAGTAAGTCTGGCCATCGGTCAGGCCACCAACGACCGTGCCCCCACCCGCGGAGTACGTGAGGTCGTCTCCATCGGACAATCCCCTCAGATAGCCGACGTTGATCGTATTTGCATCGGCATTGACCGCAGCCTGTGGCGAGAAAGTAGTTTCCATTTCAGCCGCTGGCCCAACGTGTGTTGCCACATGGTGCGATGTTTTTGCGACCGGCTTGGACACACTTACATCAATACCCGAGCTGCCAAGATTAAAGGTGTCGACGGTTGCCGAATTTGCTGCATTGGCCGTCGTGATCAACCCCGTGGCATGGATCGTGGCTTCCTCGTCAATATAAGTGGCGGTTGATCCACCTGCGTCGACCGTCGACTCAACCACGGCGACCTCCACGCCAGCAATATTAAGTGCAGCGGTTTGATCCAAGAGGGCGGTGTTGGTTGAACTGGATGTCAGGGTTAGTGCACCGCCGTTGACCGTAATGTCTGCCTGCGGACCTGCGAACGCATGGGTCGCGTGGGTTGTGTGGACTTTTTTTGTCGATACATCCACATCAACGCCGGAGACCTCAACGTTGACAGCTTCGGAGGTTGCCGTATTGTTCGATACTGCTTGTGCCGTGAGCCCGGCGGCGTTGATGGTAAAATCACCACCCACATAAGCCTGTGTCGAACCACCGGCATTCGCTTCGGGTCGAATTATCTGGACCGCCACACCGGCCACCTCGACGGTCACATGGTCTACCAGTGCCGTATTGGTGGAAGAGGCACCCAGAGTGATGCCACCACTGGTTACCGTCAAGGTTCCGGAAAGCCCAGCGGCGGGATTTTCACCGACCACCGGGCCAAGGTAAGCCGACACGTTATGAGCGGTAGTCGCATTGATGTCGGCCATTTTGACGTTGACCCCATCCACTCCGATAAAGGTTGCATCCGCCGTCGCGTTGTTAGTAGCAGCAGCCGTTGTGGTCAGTGAATCGACGTTGATCGAGGCACCCTCATCGATGTGGACCTTGGTCGACCCACCAATGCGGGCTTCACTGCTGGTCGAACTGACATCAACCAAACTGACACCACCGCCAGTGGCGTTGGCCAGGGCGGTATTCGCGGAGTTGGCGGTTACGTTCAGAGCATCGTCGGCAGTAACATTGGCGCCGATCCCCAAGTATGCCTCGACATCGCTGTTCACCTCGGCGCGAGCGAATGTATCAAACTGCAAGTCAATCGGAATCGGTAAATCGCCAGGAAGCCCATCCGAGATATTCGAAAGAATCAAGCCATTGATGCTCAGAATAGCAGCTTTGAAAATAACCGTGGTGGAGTCGGCCGTTTCATTTCCGTTGGCTGAGACCGTAACGACGTCGGCGTTTACCTGGCCGTCAACATGGGCTTTGGTGTTGGTATCGATAACGGCTGACGTTGCCATTGCCCCGATGTCGAACGCTGCAATATCGACGTCGATGATATCCAGGTTGGCCGTATCGGTGGACGTTGCGTTGACGGTGACATCGCCGTTATTCTGGACTTGGATGTTGGCACCGGCGCCGATAAAGGCTTCGGTATCTCCTTTCATTTCGGTGGCAACGAACCCGATCTCGCCGGTAAACAGGGCAAACTCATCAAAGAATACGTTTGCGTCGGGTGTGCGCGTGGCGGTTGCCCGCACGTCAAGTTGATCAGTGGTGATGTTTCCGGTCGCCTCGGCACGGGTCGTGTCTCCAACCACCGATTCGGCAACCATGGCTCCCGCTGCGGCCAGCGCTGCTAACGCAAAACCACTTGACTGGCTGTTTGGTGAGGCCGACGACGTCGCGTCCAGGGAGACCAAATCTGCCGTGACGGTTGCCAGGTTAAGGATAGCCGCCTGCGTTTGACTGGCGGTTTCGTTGATCGTGACCGCGCCGCTTGCGGCAACCAAGCCGCCGGCAGTGAAGGCGACCGCGTTTGCCGAAAGTGTCGGTTGAGAGTTGGCATCAACATCGACCGTGCCGCTGTTGGCAGTTACTTGCGTCGTGTCGCCGTCAACAAACGCACGAATCGTGTTGGTTGAATTATTCGAAGCAAATGACAATCCGAAACCGACGAGACCACCAACGGCCATCCCGCCGGCATTCGCAACGAGATTTGAATCGTCCAACGCATCGATCAGCACATCCGCAGCTGAAATGACGGTTGCGCCGTTGTTGATAAATGCCTCGGTGGTATTGTTGGTCTGATTGATCGTTGCAGTGCCGACGCCGCCTACCAATCCGGCTACAGAAAGGCCTAAACCAGCGGCATTCACCGCGGGCGTTGAGGTGGCGGAAATCTCGAGGTTGCCGGTTTGCGTCGTCACATTCGCTCCGCCAACGCCAGCCCTTACCGTCGTGGCCACCGTGTTGGAAGCATAGGAGCCCCCCACACCGGCCAACCCGGCCACGGCCAATCCGGCAGAATCGGCATCCACGGTCGAGTTGTCGAGGGCCTGAAGCGTGATCACCGGAGCGCTGATCGTCCCACCAGTACGAATCAAAGCATCGGTGGTGTTGCTGACATCGTTCAGGGTTACCGTCGCAAAACCACCTGCGATTCCTGAAACCGAGAATGCCAAGGCCTGAGAATCGACGTCATAAGAAGAAGTGGCCGAAAAATCGATCGTGCCGGTCGATGTCGAGGCATTCCCGTTGTCGCTGTAGGCCTGCACGGTATTCGCCATGCTGTTGGTGGCCAGCGAAGCCCCCACTCCAACCAGCCCGCTCAGTGCCAGGCCACCGGAATCCGCGTCCAGTTCCGTATCGTCGATCGCGTGCACCAGGATATCAGCGGCCGAAACAATCGTGGCCCCACTGCGAATGGATGCGTCGGTCATGTTTTGCAATCTATTCACGGTGATGGTGCCAACACCTGCTACCAGTCCGGCTACCGACTGTCCCAGGGCACTCGCATCGACCCGGTAGTCGGAGGTGGCAGAGATATCGACGTTCCCAACGTCGGTTGTCACCGTGGCCCCGCCGATGGATGCCTCTACCCTGTTTTGCATGACGTTCGCACCAATCGAAACGCCAGCACCAATTCCCAGGCTTGCAGCCAGGGATCCTGTATTAGTGTCAACGGATGAGGCATCCGCGGCGGTGACAAAAACCCGATCGGCGGAGATTACCCCCCCGCCGTCGATCCCAGCCCGGGTGGTATTGGCGGTAACGTTTGCTTCGAAGGAGCCCGCCACCGCGATTCCGAGGGGTGCCGCTGCCACGCCAAACGCCTCCGGATCGTAGGGCGCGTCGGTATCGGCGATGACGTTCAGATTGCCCGAGGCCACATTCACGGAGCCGCCGTCGATCAGCGCACTAGCCTCGCTGTTGGTGTAATTGAACGCCCCGGCTATCGAGGCGGCGAACAACGCGCTGAGTGAGCCACCGATGGCAAAGTTTTGAAAGTTGTGGTCGATCTTGGCTCGCACGTCGACGCTTGAAGGAGCCGTTACCGTGGCACCGTTGCCGATGACCGCTTCGGTCAGGTCGTCTTCCAGGGTGACCGTTCCAGCGCCGGCTGCCCCAGCCGCCAGGGCCACGCCAAGCGCCCCTTGACCAGCTCCGGCTAACGAGCGAACCTGGCCGGCGTCGAGGAAATTGACTCCGTCGCGTCGCAAATTTGCCAGCACGTCGACCGTCGTCGCCGAGTTGACCGTGGCGCCGTCGCCAATTCGTGCGGCCGTGTGGTTGTTCATCGCATTGACCGCCAGGGATCCGGCGATATTGCCACCCAAACCAACGGCAGTGCTGACAGCATTGGCCGAGGTGTCATACGGCCGATCACCTTCGCCTTGTGCCACGATCGAAACGGTATTTGCCGTCACCGACGCGCCGACGCCGATTTCGGCGATGTGCTCGCCCTCGGAGTAGTTGCCAGCGGCCGCCACCCCAACGCCCACAACACCTCCCACGGAGCTTGCATCGGCATCCGCATCGGAGTCAAAATCCATCGACGCGGTGACATTCACGTCGCCGTCGGCAACGATCGTGGCGCCGTCTCCGATGGCCGCGTGGCTGGCCGGCATGCCGGCCCCCACGGCAATGGCAGCGGCGGCACTGATCCGAATGTTCGGAAGTGTGACTGCATCGACTGAACTGATAATGACTCGTTCAAAACCGTGTGTCGTGCCGGTAGCGACCGAAGCGTCGAAGTCTACGTCTTCCGTATCGCCGCGGGAATTGCGCAACGTGGCCTGGCCAGGGTTGTCATCATCCAACGCGACGTGATAAACGGTGTCATCAACCAGCCCACCAATATTGTCGCCACCCCCGTTGCGGTAGATGACGGCATCTCCCGTGGCCAAACTCTGGAAGCCCGAAAAATCGATCGTGTTGGCCCCACTATCGGCCGCGACGGCGGGGTCGAACAGGTGGATCGGCTCGAGGGCATGTCCCACGTCGTCGTCGGCTGTCTGCGCCAGATTAATCGCGTTTGTTTCGTTAGTCGCATCGGCGAGTGTCGTGTGTAACCGCATCGAAACCGGGGCACCATTGCCGTCGGTGGTAACATTGACGAAGAAGGTATCGCCATCGACCAGGTCCCCAATGGTCTGGTCGTCACCCCGATTGCGATACACGACCGTATCACCAGTCACCAACCTGTGACCGACGATATTTAGCCTGTTATTACTGCCGTCCACATGATCCACCGGATTGATTTCGACCCGCAAAGGCACATAAGCGTCGATGACTTTCACAACTTGATGCGTGGTGCCAGAAGTTTCGGAGAGATCCAGATCGAGGGCATTTTCCTGGGCGAGCGCATCTGGCCTGGTCTCGAACAGCTGGATCTGGATTGCATTGGGATTGGAGTCGTCGACGTTCACGAAGAAACGGCCGCCATCCTGCAAGCCACCGACATTCCCTCCGCCACCATTGAAGTACTTGACGGCATCGCCATCGACCAGACCGGCGAAGGGCCCGACATTGATCGTCTCGGCGTTCTGGTCGACGGCGACGGCTGGATCGAATGTGCTCTCGGCCACCAGCGAGTGTCGGTCCTCGGCATCGGTCAGGGCCGCCAGGTTCACACGATTCGTATCGGCTAGCGCATCGGCCGGGGTCGTGTAGAGCTGCACGAGTGCCCGGTTATCGGAATTCACACGGATAAAGACCGTGGTTCCGTCGACCAGGTCACCGATGTCGGTGTCATCTTCGTTGTTGTGATAGACCACCGCGTCGCCGGTGTCGAACTCGTGCGGTGTGTCGATCGTGATGGTGTTGGCATTCGTATCGACCCTGGTCTCCGCGTCGAAGATGGCCTCAAGGGGCGGGTTAGGATCGAGCGACGGGAACAGCATGGCATCGAGGCCCGTAACCGCTGCCAGCCGTGCGAGCTGGCGCGTTGTCTCCTGGTCGACGGTGAGCCCACTGATCAGGGCACCCGACTGACTGGCCACTGCGTCGGTATTGGCCGCCGAATCGGTGTTGGCCAGTACGTTCACGTTGCCGGCTAGATCTAAATTGGCTCCGGCATCGGCGTGGGCACCGCCCAGCGGACCGCCTGCGGCGATGGCAGCGCCCAGACCAACCTGTGCACCGCTAACCAGAGCATCGGCCTCGGTGGTTGTGTTGGCGGTGTGATTGGCCGTCACGGTCAGGTCACCAGGAATGCTGCTCTGCAGGGTACCGGGAGTGATCCGGGCAATGGTGTTGTTGGAGGTCGCGGTCAACGCGATCGCCGCTGGCAAGCTACCGTTGTTATTGGCCCCTGCGTCGGCCTGGGTGTTTGTGGTGTAAGTGCCATCGGCCGTGACCACGATATTATTTGCATTGGTAATGAACAGATCGCCGATTTCCGACCGTGTCGTGTGATTGATCGCGTTCAGGGCCACCGAAGGCCCGATCCCGAGCGTGCCCACGCCCGGCAGGGCTGTGGCGGTGGCGTTGTAGCTTCCCTGGTAGGTTGAATTGATCGTGAGATCGTTCCCCACGTCGAGGTTCAGGATGGCACCGTCGGTGATCAGGGCGTTATGTTGCCCGCCACCGGTTGGTTCCAGAATCTCGCGAGGATCGCCCGACAGGTTCAGCGCAAAGGCACCTGCCACACCAACGTCCTCGCCGCCGGCACCCGAAAGTGCCCGCGCATTGAAGCTGTTGAGCATGTCGCCGCTCTGGAGCGTTTGCAGAGAGACTGACGGGGCGGTAATAGTTCCGCCGAGGGCACTCTCGATCCGCTGCCCGTCGACATTGATGGCAACGCCCACTCCGATACCGGCGGCTGCATCGACCGTGTTGGCATCGGCAAAGGCATCGACATCCATATCACCAGTGGCCGCAACCAGTGGGGCACCCGGCAATGCAATATTCCCCCCATCGGCAAGGCTGGCGGTGGACTCGCCAAAGTCCAGGTTCATGGCCATGGCAGCGGCTACGCCAATTGGCCCGTCGGCGGTTTCAGCGGTGGCCCGCTGCAAAATGCGGACGACATTTTCGGGGACTTCCGAGAAACCTGCGACGGCAAGCAGCTGTTCTACTTGGCGTTCGGTCTCTTCGGTCACGGTAACATTGGCAGGATCGGCTTCAGCACCACTCTGTCCGGAAACAGCATCTGCATCCATGACCGATTGGTTGTCGGCGGTGATTTCAGCGGTGCCGTCAATGTCGAACACAAAGCCGTTTTGCTGATGCCCCCGGCCACTGCTGGCGTGGGCCCCCCCCTCGGCGTAGCCTAACGCCAGCCCCAGGCCAACACTCAGGGTTGCCACACCGCTGTCGGTATTGGCGTCGTGATCAGCGACTGCATCATGATCGGCTTCAACGTGTAAATTCCCTGTGATGTGAGTCGCCGAGCTGTTATTGGTGAGTCGGGAAATGGTATCGATATTGGTGTAATTGGCCGCCACGGCAGCAGGCAAATTGGCGGCATTGGTCGCCCCGGCGTCGGCCAGTGCCGTGGTCTGATAATTACCGCTGGTTACGACATCAATATCGTTGGCACCGGTAATCGCCGCATCCTGAATTTCAGCCAGTGTCGTGTGGCCGATGGCGTTGGTTGCCACCGAAGCACCAACGCCATAGGTCGCACTGATGGCTGGTTCGGGTGTGGAGGTTGCTGTGTACTGTCCCACATAAGCTGCGTTGACCTCTAAGTCACCACCACCGGTGAGTGTCAGGTCGGCACCGGTCTGAATCACCGCTTCATGCTGCCCACCTGAGAGCGTCTCGAGCGGCCCTACGGGAATTCGCTCACTTACGTTCACTGCAAAGGCCCCGGCAACACCTACCGTGGCGTTATCACCCGCGCCGGAAAAAGCCTTCGCCACAAATTCGTTGACCTTATCACCACCGAGCAGGGCCTTCACCGTAATCGATGGAGCGGTGACTGCCCCTCCGATCGAAGCAGTGGTCTGTTGCTGGCCGACATTCACGGCTGCGGCAATTCCCAATCCCAAGGCGCTGTCGACGCTGTTGGCGTCTGCCCGGCTATCCAGGTGACGGTCACTGGTTGCCGTGACGGTAACGGCGTCGGAGGCAGCCAAGTTGGCACCGGCGCCGATCGAAGCGTTGGCCACACCAAAATCGATATTTGTGGTGGCCGCTGCTGCTGCTCCAACCGCACCATCGGGGGTTTCTGCTCGGATGCGATCGAGCAAGTCCTGAACTGCAACCGGTACCGCAGGCAAGCCGGCCATTTCCAGCAGGCTGGCTACCTGTTGATCGACCTGGTCAGCGGTGTCGGTGGCGGCGGGCGCAACGCCTGCCTGCCCGGAGGTTGAATCTGCATCCATGAGGGTATCGCTCTGGGCGGCGATCTGGACTGCGCCGATTCGGTCCGTAGGATTGACACCCAACGTGGGAGCAGCAGTCGCTTGTACCCCACCTTTTTGATATCCGATCGCAATCGCGGCCGCAGTACCCACGTCCGAGGCGGTACCGCTGGAATCGGCTGTATGTGTCATAAGGGCCGTGTGATCGGCTGTGACAATTAAATTCCCATCGATCTTCGAAGGTGTTGAACTGTTGGTTAAATTGGCGACGGTATTCTGGTCGGTATAGTTGAGTGCCACAGCCGCCGGGACATTCAGAGGACTTTCCCCGGCCACATCGGCATCGGCGGTGTTGGTGTAATTGCCAGTCGCCAGTACACGGATGTCGGTGAAGTCTGGCATCGTGCCGTCGGTTCCGGTAATGGTGGCATCCTGGATTTCGGCCAGGGTGGTGTGCGTCATCATGTTGCCGGCAACCGATGGCCCGACTCCCACGGTCAAACTGCCCTGAGGCGTAGAATCGGCTTGGGCCAGGTAGTTGCCGGTGTAAAGGGACTTCACCAGCAGGTCGCCGCCACCGGTGAGTGTCAAATCGGCGCCGGTTTGAATTGCTGCAATATGCTGGCCACCCGTCGGCACGGGGATGGTTGGCAATGTTGGCAGGACGATCGTCGGTAGAGGTGGCAGCGCGGGCAGTGGAGGGGGGAGTGCCGGCAAAGCGGGCAGGGCAGGCAACTGCGGAATGGGAATATTGATGGGATTAAGGGGTAGCAGAGGGGCACTCATGTTGACCGCAAACGCCCCCGCTACCCCCAGGTCATCTGCAGTGCCACCACCTGAGATCGCTTTGGCCGTGAAATTGGTCACGCCATCGCCACCCAACTGTGCCACGACCTCGATCGAAGGTGCCGTGACCGTACCAGCGATGAAGGCCTGGTTGCTCTGGCTGCTGAGGTTCGCGGCCGCGGCGATTCCGAGGGAAGTTGTCGAGTTGACTGCCGAACCGTTCGCCAGGGCATCAGCGTTGCTATCCATTTGCGCCGTGACGGTGACCGGTCCACCGGAGGTCACATCAGCACCGGCATCGATGCCGGCCAGCGCGGTATTAAAGTCGAGGTTAAAAGCGATTGCCGCAGCAGCACCCACTGCCCCATCTGCCGTTCCCAGGCGTCCGGCGTCGATCAGATCGCGCAGCACGACGGGAACCAGCGGCTGCAGGGTGTGAAGGTCGTTTGAATCGGTCGTCGGCTCCAAATCAACCTGGTTCAGGTTCTCGTCGGCATCCTCACGCGTTGTATGGAGGCTGAATGTGTCCTCATCAATGACGTGCACGAAAAACGTGCTTTCGTCATCAAGGAGGGTGTTGGGATCATCTTCCTGGAGGTCGCCGATGATTTCGTCATCTTCACCAATCGAGTACAGGACCGCATCGCCCGTGGAAAAACCATGCCCGGTCACGTTCAAGGTATCATCTGCTCCATTAACGTTGGCAACCGGATCGATTTCGACCGCCGGCAGCAGCGCCTTGAACGCTTCATTCATGACCAGGTCGAGTTTGAAGGCCAGTGCCAATTCGGTGGTGGGTACACCTGTGGAACTGGCGACGGCATCCGAGTCCATGTCGGTTTCGGTGGTAGCCGACACCGAGACAGTGCCATCGACCTCGATACTGTTGGCAGCAAACGCCTGGGCACCACCTTGCATCACGCCCAGTGCAATAGCAGCACCAATACCAACATCCGTGGCATTGCTGCTTGCATTGGCCAGATGCGTTCCGGTGGCGACCTGGTTAGCGGAAACCACAAGATTACCGCTAATTGTCGAGGTAGCGGCCGTATTCTCGAGATTCGCTGTGGTTGTGTTGTTGGTAATCATCACGGCCACAGCGGCACCAATGTCAGAACCGCTGGTCGAACCAGCGCTCGCCTCGGCGGTTGTCGTATACTCACCCGTTGCCAGCACGGAAATATCGTCAGCGCCCAGAATGAGTACGTCCTGAATATCGGCAACGGTGGCAAAAACTCCCGAGTTCAGTTCGAACGAGGCGCCAACCCCAGCCGTCGTTCCCGCGTCAACCAACGGCACGGCGTTGGCCACGTTCTCCAGGACCATGGCTCCCTGGACGAGCAGGTCCCCATCGTTGGTGAGGGTGAGATGGGCCCCATCCCCAAGGAATGCATTACTGGTTCCCTGGGCTTGAGTGGCTGCTACCGAACCGGCGACCCCCGCGGTTTGGATACCCGTGCCAGAGGTCGTTTCTGCAGTAAGCGTATGGCGATTGTCGCCCGAAGTTCCCGTCCGCACCTGGATGGCATCTGCCGTGACCGTGCCAGAAATCGATGCAATGGTATCGGCGTGCTGGGCGTTGACAGCCAGCGCCGCGGCGATCCCCACGAGATTGCTGACGGCGCTGGCACTGCCTAACCCGCGCGAGTCAACGTCGCTGGTGGCGATCACGTTCAAGGCGTTGTCGGTCGCGGTTACCGTGGCTCCGGTTGCGATCTCAGCATTTGCTAAAACCGTCGACAGATTGACGCCGACTGCTGCGGCCTTACCTTGGGTCTGGTTGTTTGCCAGGCCGAAGAGATCGTTCGGATCGATATCTGGATCGGTGGTTGGCGGCGTAGGCGATGAGCCAAAGGCGAGGTTTGCCTGATTGGTTAAGAAGGCAATTTCGCCGGCGACGAGATCCCCGGCATCAATGTCGCCGGCGGCCCCTTGTACCCCGGCGATACCCTCGGACTGGTTTTCAACGTCGGCGTTCGCCAAAATGTTGATTACACCTACAGCGGTAACGTTACCAGCGACGGTCGTCGTCGCCACGTCGTTGGCCAGGTTTATGGCCAGGGGTGTCGCCAGCGCCGCGGTGACCCCAGCCGCCACGGCTGCATCACTACGTGCATGGATGATACTCGTTCCACGATGATCCGATTCAACGTTGAGCGTTCCCGCCAATGCCATCGTGGCACCCGCATCGATCAATGCGATGCTACTGTTGGCGGAAAATGAGCCAGCCACAGTTTGGGATTGTGAGTCCACGCCAGCCAATACCCCGGCATAGGCAGTGACCGTTGTGTTTTGCACCCCGTTTGCTGTGAGGCTCAAATTGCGGGCGCCGATGATCGTGGCGCCAGCTTCTACCGCCGCTAGTGTCGTGTAGGCCGACCAGTTCATCGCGACCGATCGACCGGTACCCAGCCCCAGTGCAGTTATGGCCATACCGTCAGGCAAGGCACTGGTATTTGTTGCTGTCGTGTTCGCTGCAGCGATGTTGACGTCTGTTGTACCTGTAAGATTCAAGGTCGTACCAGCTGCAATGTAGGCACGACTGAGGTTTCCCTGGGCTGTGCCGGTTGCCGGGATGATGGCGATGTTCACTGCCAACGAACCTGATGTGGGAGTTACGTTGACATCCGTGCCAGCTGCACCGGAGTGTGACTTTGCCGTCAGATTGCTTCCCCCGCCAGTCTCGATATTGATCGTAGGAGCATTGATGGTGGGATTGCCGTCGATGAACGCTTCATCCTCGATGAGTGTGAAGTTTATCGCCACCGCAGCGGCACTGTTATCCGGGCTGATCGCGGGTCTTGCGTCGGCGATTGTGTTGAGGTTATGACTGGAAGTGGCCAACAGCGACACAGCTCCTGCCGCGTTGAGCGTGCCCGAGGTATCGATGAATGCCCGCGTGTTGGCGGTCAATGTTGTTGAGGCAATGGCTGCGGCAGAGGTCTGCGTGCCGACGGCGGTTGTAACGTTAAGTGAGTTTAGAGTTGGCGAATTGCTCGTTCCACCGGCGAGTGTGGCAGTTGCGGTTGTCGTGAGTGTGCTGTTGGCTGTTGCGTGGATATCGATCGTGGTTGCCTGGCTAACTCCGGCAGTATCTTCTATGAATGCTTCGGTGGTCACGATGACCACCGGGATCGCAGCCGTGGCCCCGACGGCAGCCATGTCGGTGATTCCGTTTGCGGTTGATGTAACAACCGTATTGGTTGTTGCGTCTAGAGTGACCGCCCCACCCGCAGTGACGGTTGCACTGTCGGAGAGATGACTGCGTGCGGTGCTGTTGATCACGGGTGTTGCCACACCAATGTCTCCGGCAGGAAAGCCGACAATCGCAGTAGCTACAACCGTGGCATCGACGTTCGAGACCGCGTTGGCAGTGAACCCACCGGAGGCGGTGATCGTTGAGTTACCAGTCACACCAACCTCTGCCGAAACAGTCACCCCCAATGCCGTTATGAAAGTGGTTGGGAGCGGAATGGTGACGTTGGAAATAGACGTCGTACTGGCCGTCAAGAGGATGTTGTCCCCGATCAGGTTCGCTCCATTGATGTTGACTGCCGCGTCAACGGCGGCTATCGGCAAAGTGTCGGGATTCATAGTTGTGCCCAACGTCGCCACGGCGCTCAAGGTGATGTCGCCCGCCGTGACAGTCACTCCCGGGTTGACGGTGATTTGCTCGGCGTTCACCGAAAGCGGGTTACCCATCAGGTTCATGTTGCCGCTGATGGTCACCTCATCTGTGCCACCCTCACCGTTCACGATCAGATCGGCGTTGAGCGTGATCGCTTGCATGTCGAGCGTGTCATTGAATGGTATTAGCGGAACGCTGCTGTCCCCTCCCAGATTAATAGTGAGTGAGTTGGTCGGCTCGGCAAAGGTGACACTCTCGAATGTGGGAATCGCATCGGTGCTCTCCAGCCTGAGCTGCCCGCCGAGATCGACCAGTCGTGCGTGGTCGGTAAAATTGCTCGTTCGGATGACCCGGTCGGTGGACGACGCGTTATCGAAAATCGGCTCGAGACCGGCGTACATTAAAATGTCATCATCGCGAACAATCGTCCCCGCATCCGGACCGGTAGCTGCGTAGACGATCGACTCAAAGGTTCCGCCGTCCAGTACCAGGCTGTCGAACCCGCCCGCACCGCCGGAAACCAGGCCGCTCAAACTGCCATCCCCTGCGATGACGAACGTGTCTTCGTTGTCCACGTTGCCCAGCAAGTTTTCGACATCCTGGAAATCAAAGACTCCTTCAGCCGCGATGTTTCCAAGGTTTTGACCTGTGACGCTCCACGTCGTGTTGTCCGACGGCCCGCGCAGTTGATCATCGCCATCACCGGCTTCAAAGAGGATGCCGTGTGGCAGGGTGTCGGTGATCCACTCGGTATCCAGTTCAATTCGGAGCAGGTCGTCGTGGTTGGACCCAACAATGCGGATCGATTCCTCGATGTCGACCAGTCCGGCGGATGCCACCATTTCCCCGGTCGCGGCTTCTACAAGGGCGAGCTTGTCCCCTGTGGAATCGGGTACCACCGTCAATTTCAGATCAAATCCGGTCGATTCCAATTCTGCCGTATAGAACGGTTCGGCAGAGAGCATGATTCGAGGCAATAATTCCTCAATGCCACCGAGCTTGTTCAGATATCGGCTGCGGTCGGTGGAAGTGCGACGTCTGGGACGTTTGCGAAAGAGAGAGTTAAACTGTCGGCGCAACATCGCTCCACCTGTCTACACTTTCCTGTCTACACTTTCTTGACAAATCCGATTTATCCATGCTCCGCGTAAGCTTTGGCAGGCGTAAGCTTTTCGCAATTGGTATTATAATTACAAATTAACATTTCAGGCGACAAATCTGTGGATTTTTCGGGTTTTCCTTGGGGTAGAGCATCATTCGGCCATGCCCCGCCGAATGCCATTTTGCGAGATATTTTAGATCCCCTGCAGGGGCGAATGGCCTGCTTGGTTCTCCTTGTGTCTTGCCTCTCCTTCCTACTTGGCCCTCCTCGAAGCGAATAAAAGTTCGACCTGGACGACTCATTTTTCCTTTCTCTTCGCGCCGAGCGGTACCTGATTGGAACCGTTGGGAGCAGGGGTTCCGGCTGTAGGCGGTTGCCAAAAACTTCCGTGTCCGCTGGGAGCATGGCATTGCAGGCCTGGACCGTCCCGCCATTTAACCGCTGGCGGGGCAGACTTCGTTTGCGTGTTGCTCGATCCAATCCGCAGCTGCTTCCACCCCTGGATCACGACGAACACGACTGGACCACTTTTCGGCAGTTTCCCGGAATTTTTTTTTCATGGTTGCCGCCTCGATTGCGTCCGCCAATTCATGCGATTTCAAATGGTTCACGTCAAAGATACCGGTGACCAGGTTTTCTCTAGCCATGATGTTACCAAAATTTTCTTGCGAGGTAATTTGTGGCAGCAGGATCGATGGCCGACCGGCGCGCAACACGGCACTCACCGTTCCACAGCCACCGTGATGGATCACACACCGTGCTTGGGGGAATAGCCAGTCGTAAGGCGTTTCGTGGACGCTACAGACGGTCTCGGGAAAGTCCCCCGAATCGGCGATTCCAGACCAACTGCTGACAACCACGCCGCGCTGTTCCGTCAGGCGAAGGGCCGCGATGATCTTTTCGAGCAGCTTGCTGGCATCGAACGTGACCATCGACCCCATGGTCACGACCACCGGCGGTGTGCCGCCGGCGAGAAATTGTTGCAACTCGGCAGGCGGTTTTCCGGGCGGTTGCTGTTGGTGTTTCCAGAATCCCGTGAAGCGGTACTGGGGCCCCCAGAGGTTGTGTGGATCGACGAGTTCTTTGTTCATGGCAACGACCTCAAGAATCGTGCCGTGGTGTTGTACCAACTGGGTGGCGTACTTGGCCAGATTGGCAAGGTCCCCTGGCGGGTCATAGATTAAGGACGCCGTTGGGACAATTTCACCGTTTCGCTTCCAGACAGTTCTCAAGTTGTCAATGATGTAATCGGTGTTTGCGATGATTGCTTCGACTTGTCTCCGGGAGGTGTGCATTTGGGGTTGGACCCACCTCTGGGCATAGGCGGTAATCCGCGCTCGTTTGTCAGAAACCGATGCCTGCGACCTGAGGATCGCAATGAGTTCGTCCTGGGTTCCGTTGCCAACTTGGGCCCAATCGAGTCCGGCATCGTGAACACGCGTGGCATAGAATGAGGAGGTTCCCAGGGTGATGCGATGGCCGCGCTGGTGTAGCTTGCGGCCAAGCATCAGGAAAAGTTCCAGGTCTCCCCGAGTCCCTAAGGTCATCATGAAGATCTGCATGCTTGTGCCTCCCGCGCACACGAAGATCGCCTAGGGGTGAACAGCCGAGTTCCACTTGAGACAGTAGGCCCGGTAAAGCGCAATTGCCCGGTCAACTTTCTTCCGTTCGACCGCCGATTGCCAAGCTTCAGTTCCTTGACGCTGCCAGACTCGCAAAAGTCCAACCACATGAGCCATCCGTACAGGGAGGTAGCGCAAATCGTAGTCGTTTGGCAAACTTTGGATCAACGAGTAGCCAGCAAAGAAGCAGCGTGTCAGTTCCATTGGGCAATAGTAGTCAAGATAGGCGTGGGTGATTGCCAGGTCAATCAGGGGGTTGCCAGACCAGGCAGACTCCCAGTCGACCACCGCGGTAATCCGCCCGTTGTTCACCACGCACTGGACGGTGTGAAAATCGCTGTGGCATAGCGAAACACCATCGGTTGATGGTACCTCGATCGACTTGAAGAGCGAAACCTCTGCGGGCTCCAGGAGTCCCTGTTCCAGGAACCTGTCGGCTGCCAGATAGAGCTCGCTGAGAAAGAGGCGGGGATCCCGGGGCACGATGCGGTCATGTTGAATGTCACCCGCTGTGGGAAACGTGATGGTATGAATCTTTGCCAGCACGATACCCATTTCACGGAGTAAACCGCGAGAAAGTTCGGCGGACTTCAAGTGCTGCATGACGGTTTGATCTCCGGCACTTTCCATGATGAAAAAAGGTTTTCCCACCAGGGCGCCATCGCTGTTATCGTGCTCGATGACCGGGACTGGCATATCGTATTTCCGAAGCAGATCGATGAGCATCAGCTCTTTGCGAACGGCCTGTTCCGCATTGGCAAACTTGAGGACCTTCGAGACATCACCAAACCACAGACGGTACACCGGGTTATTCGAACGCGTGATCAGTTCAATACGTGCTTGCATACCGTAACACGCGGTGGAAATCTCCTGGACCAGCGGATAATCGTCAGCCGTGCTCATCTCCGACGAACCCTTTATTTTGGCGAGAAGTAGCGCGTTGGTTTATTGCTTCATTATAAGAACAGACGTTTGCAGACGACAGGCTGGGGTGGGCAGGTGACAACCTTTCCCCGTAATTCCCAGAGACAATTTACAGTATCGATTTGACGATTTCGTCCGGGCTGGGAGATCGAACCAAATTGTCAACCACCGGGATCTGGATCCCTTGCTCCTGTTTTTCCGCCATGTCGGCCAGCAAGTTCGGATCGAGGATTGCGTCCTGCCCCAGTAATTCCAGTTGACAACCAGGGTAGAAATGCCTGCATCCCACCTCGACGATATTTCGCATCGCGTGGACCAGGTGCCCGCGGTCAAGCAACAAGAATGGCAAGCGATTAAGTACGCGTGCCACAATGGATGCGGAGAACATGTTCCAATAAAAAACATACTCGGCGTCATTCAGCAAAGCCATGAACGAGGGGTAATCGCACGCCGGTACGGTAACCAGGTCATCAATCCCGTGATGTTCGGCCTCGATTGCGGCCAGGCAAGGCTGGGGGGCGATCAGGACCGGTTGCCGCCCGCTCCGATTGGTCTCCTGCAGACGATCGAGCAATCGTTGGTGAACTTGCTGTTGGCCGTAGGTTCCCACCTGAAGGCCATAGTCCTCCGGGGAAAGAATAAACAGCCATTGACGTTTCGCGTCACTCAAAAGCTGCCACGTTGGGAACTCTCGGGGGCGTGGCCCGTCTGCATTGGGGTTCGAAACAATATGGCGATTAAAGAAGGATACCCACTGCATGTTTGTTGAAATACCGGTGGGTGCGAGATAAAGGTGGAGCATGTCTTTAAGAAGGGGAACCAGCCACGCAAAGTGTTGTTGCAACCAGAGACGGGCCGGGTGTTGCTCACTGAAGGTGGCTGAGTCGAGATCGGACAGGATTCCCAGGGAGGGGTCACTGGTAACCAGTTTCACGTTCTGGCTGCGACAACCGATCACGAGTTTTTCCATGCTCTCGGGATCAAGGATGCGGTTGATCACATAGAGATAGCCGGAAAACAAGAAGACCACGTCCGGGGCTTCCCGCCGGACGACCTCCAGGATGTCGTTGGTGGTCTGGTAACAATGGGTGGGAAGTGACAAAGAGGACTGATTGACCGCAAACAGCCGGGGTGGCATCAGGATGACCGGCTGGAATTCCATTCCTGCCAAAAAATACATTGCGTTGAACAGCTCACCGTAATCGTTCGACAGTACAAACAGGAGCTTCGGTTTGTGGGAATACGGTTCGGTCATCAGCGCATCCGGCAACTAATGGACAGTCCTTTTGAATGGCGTGTTAGCCGACCTTCACGCTCGGAGTTGAGTTTACCTGAGACTTTCGCTGCCGGCGAGGTCGTTACATTGTTACGGAACACTTTTTCGGGCCTCTGCCGCAGTGAGATGCGGCACCCATCCCGGGGGAAATATGAGATGTTCCATCGCTGCTCATTCCGGCCACATTGTGCGACACTCGGGATAGTACTCGTAGTCAGGATCGGTGCGAAGAACAAGCCGCTGAAAATCTTCGAACGGGAGCAAGTAACTGATGTTCATGGTGGGCAAGCGGTACCGATTTGTGTGGTTGGTAATGTATTCGGCTTTGCCATAGTACTGCCCATGCCGGGCTGTGTGATAAACTTGTATGACCATTGCCTCGACACGCTCATTCCATAACACGTTCGGATATCCAAAATGAGTTGGTGTGAGGCCAAGGTTTGCCTCAATATCCTCTTTGCCACGCACGAGTTCGTACATGATTCGTTCGTCCCCCTCGGGGCCTTCGGGCAATTCGGTCAGAAACCAATGGGTGCGGGTATGTGCTGCAATATCCCAGCCAGCTTCGATGAGCACTTCGAGCTGAGGCCACCGCATCCGGGCAACACTCCACGCTTCGGTATCGGCCCGCGGGTTACCATCCAGCCACGGATCGCCATCTGCCACGCCGCTGATCACGAACATCGTGGCTCGCTGCTGTCGTTCTTGCATGACCGGTAACGCGGTCTTGAAAGAAATCAACGAGTGGTCATCGAAATCAACCACGATTGGCCGCTGGGGCAGGTCACCGGAACCCAACAGCCATGCCTGCAGTTCTCGTGCTGTAATCGTGGTAAAACCTTCGTCAGCAAGAAAATCCATCTGCCGAATAAATTCGGCGAGGTAGGTTTGCCCCGACACGAGCCCCTCGCCCGGTTTCCGCTCGCGGACTGCCATACCCTCAGAAAGTACCTGGTGATAAACGAGCGCCGGGATGTGGGTTGTCATGACATGCCCTCGTCATCAGTTCTGCTGACCGAGCAACAGGAACTACAACCAATCATGGCTTCAGGCTGGGCAATTCAGGCCAGGTGGCAAATTCCTGCAAAAAGGTGACCACGTCGTCGACGACGCCCTCGAGAATTGTGTGGCCTGCTTCGGCATGGGCGTTTTCGGGCGTTCCCAGCACCCCACTGGCCGAGAGGCGGTGGAAACGTCGGAAAACCTCAACTCGCTTGCGGGTATTGTCTTCGCTATGAAACCAGTCGTTGTTCAACGCGGGCGTGTGCTCTTTAACCTGGTCCATATCGACCAGGTCTGGGCGTAAAACCAACATCAGCGAAGTTTCGTACGCACAAGAATGCGCAACGACCGGTTGCTCGAACCCCATCTTGGCAGGACGGATAGACTCGCGTCCAACTTCCCACCAGTTCGCCAATACCAAATACGCGGCGTCGGCCTGGTCATCGACCGCAACCAAATCGGTTAATGCGTCCGCAACCGGAACACGGTTGCCCCCATGACCATTCAAGAAAAATATTCGACTGAACCCCGCGCCGAGAACACTGCGCGCGATGTCCTGAATCACCTGGGCATACAAAAGTGGTCGCAGGCTGACGGTTCCGGGGAAATCTTTGTGGTGGTGTGAACTTCCCAACCAAAAGGTTGGCAACAGGAGAACTTGATCGGTCAGTTTGCTTTCGACTCGCTGGGCAATTTCGGTCACCTGGATCGAATCGACGAAAAGTGGCAAGTGGTGGCCATGCTGTTCACAGGCGGCCAGCGGAATGATGACTGGCAAGTCCTTTGAAAGGTTTTCGATCTCAGGCCATTTTTTTTCGTGCCATAACATCGTTGGGTCTTTCGGTTAACTGTGTCAATATGCAAAGAAACGAATCAACTATGTATCGCCCAGTGGTCGCATCAAACTCTACAGGCACTAATCCGATGGACCCGCGGCCCATCGACTCGGTGGCTGAGGAAAACGTTTGTGGGCAAGCTCACTTCAATCCCGGAATTTCCATATATCTTGTATTGTCCTGGCAGGCGATTTGCCCTCCGTCGACGATGATCGCCTGGCCGGTAATAAATGACGAATCAGCCGACAACAAGAAGGCCACCACGCTGGCAATCTCCGCGGGACTTCCATAACGATCCATGGGAATTTGCTTGGTGTAGGCTGCTTTAAATGAGGGCTCTTCGACGTCGCTGCCGCCTGGGGTGGTGATGACACCTGGACATACAGCATTGACACGGATGTTTTGCCTGGCCAATTCACCGGCCGCTGTGCGAGTCAGCCCCAGAACAGCCGCTTTCGAAGCATCGTACGCGGCATTCCCGGTACTGGAACGGAACGCATTCCGGCTTGCAATATTGACAATGGCTCCGCCCCCGGCTGCTGCCATGTGGGGGGCCAAGGCACGCGTTAAGGCGAAGGGTGCATCGACATTGACTGCAAAATTCAATCTCCATGTATCATCACTCATCTCGGTGATGGTCCTACCTGGCCAGACACCCGCATTGTTCACCAGCGCTGTGACCGGTCCTTGTTCGGCAATAATTCGGCCCACCAGGCCAGAAATCCCCTTGGTATCTGACAGATCAAATTGGTAGGGGGCAATCATTTCACCAAATCTTTCCTGCAAATTGGTAACTCCATCCTGCCGCAGTTCGATGGCAACGACGCGGGATCCCTGGTCGACAAGCCGTTTGACAATGGCCTCTCCAATACCTTGTCCGGCACCTGTGACGATGGCGAGTTGTGGTTGGCAGTCGTGCATAAAAAAATCCAAATTCAAAATCGATGGGAAGTGGTACTTGTCAACCTGCAACCTGCACTACTTCAGGATGTCGGCAAATTCCTGGAACATTTCTACACTGATTCCATCCGGATCAAGTGCATAAATTGCCCGTGCCACTTTGCGCCCATCCCGCTCAATATCGATTGGCGGATTAATCGCCCCATAGCCGGCTGCACAGAGCAGCTCATACTGCTTGTCGATGTCATCGACCTCGAAGGCGACATGCGAGGAACCGACGTAATTGTTCTGCAACTCGCGTGGTGTGCTCGGTGGATTTTTATATTCAAAGAGTTCCAGGAGAAAATCGGTCGTGGGGTGTTTTAGCAAGGCTACCAGGAACTTGACATTTTCAAAACCAAGAATGTGATCGTAGGAAGGCAAGTCGGACCGCTCGGAGACCCGCAAGACTTCCAGGCCGAGGGCATCGCGGTAGAACTTCAGCGACTGCTGAAGGTCAGAAACGGTGAAGCCGTGATGGTGGCAACCTTTGATGTGCATATGAGGAACTCCTGCAATGTGAGCAAATACCTGGAAGCGTTAATCAAGAGATGAATGGTTCGAATCACCCCTCCCGGGTGAAAGTTGGTTTGCCAAGGTTAAAGACGATGATTTTCAAATCAGACATAAACTCCAGGGTGTGCCGCCCGCCGATTCGTCCCAGACCACTGCGGTTAGACGCCATACCGCCAAATGGGAGATGATGTTCCCAGAAATGGGTCCAATCGTTGACGACCGTAATTCCAGAATTGAGTCCTTCGGCCCAGCTCCATGCCCGGTCAACATCTTTGGTAAAGACCGAAGAGGAGAGCCCCAGATCACAGGCATTAATGTAGTCCCACGCCTGGGCCTCATTTTCGAACGAGGTGATCGGGGCAATGGGCCCAAATGTTTCTTCCTGGTTCACCAGCGAGTCCTTCGGGAAATCGACCAGGACGGTCGGTTCGTAGAAGAAACCGGGCAGGTCGGGCCGCTTACCACCCACCACCACTTTGGCTCCCTTGCCGATGGCATCGTTGAGGTGGGCCGTCATTTTCTCGACAACCCCCATGTTGTTTTGTGGTCCCACGTTGATCGATTCATCGAGCGGATCCCCCACCTTCCAATGCTTTGATTCGGCAACCATCGCATCGACCAGCTCGCCCTTGATCGAATCGGCCACGAAAATTCGCTCGGCACAGGAGCAGACCTGGCCAGCCGCGTAAAAGCAGGCAAACCCGATTGCCGCCGCAATTTCCCCAGGATCGGCATCTTCGAGTACGACAATCGGACCGTTACCTCCCAGTTCAAACAGCGTTGGTTTCAAACCGGACCGACTGCTAATGATCTCGGCCGTTTGTGGGCTACCGGTCATACCGACCGCATGGGTGCCTTTATTGATGACCAACTCATCGCCGACTTCTGCACCGGGACCGGTGACAAGATTGATCACTCCAGGTGGTACTCCAGCCTCGTGGATACACTCCATCAGCTTGACCGCCGTCGCGGCGGCGGTTGGCGCTGGAGTCCACGTCACGGTATTTCCCATCACAATCGCAAACGGCAGATATTCTCCCGGGATCGCTGCCGGAAAATTCCAGGGCGTAATGGCGGTTACTACACCCCGAGGACGCCAGAACGTCAACACGCGTTTTTGGGAATCGGCACACGGTTTGGTGTGGCCTTCGAAATACTTGGCCTGTTCGGCCGCAACGTGCCAGGGTGTATTTGTTTCGCTGGCTTCATCAGTAGCTTCGCCGTGACGTGGCTTGCCAAGTTCGGTGCAAAGGATATCGGCAATTGCCTCTTTATGCTGGTCAATGACATTGGCAACTTTGACGCAAATTGCCGATCGTTCCCACAAGGAAACCTGGCGCCAACTGGGAAGGGCTTTGTTGGCAGCCGCGACCGCTCGCTGAGCATCAGCCCGGCCACCACAGGCAATCTTGCCGAAGGGCTCACCCAAGGCAGGGTTGATGCCGTCGTAGGTCTCGCCCGATTCGGCTCCGCACCACTGCCCGTCAATGTACATCGAGTAACTGTTCATAACGGTTTTCCTGTTTTGAAATGTTTGGGGACTCCCGGATCCCCCCCCTTGTTGGAGATGGTCGGGGCGTTTTTTCTTTTTTACTCTGTTACCGGGTGATTGAGCGGGTTCAGCGGGTGATGTACCCTCCGTCAATGTCCAGGATGGTTCCGGAGACGAAGGAACACGCGGGTGAGAGCAACGACAAGACTCCTCTCGCAATTTCGTGGGCTTCACCAAAACGTCGCAAGGGAGTCATGTTGATCACCGCTTCGCGGGCCGCCGGCTTGATTCGTCCTGCGGTCATCGGTGTGTTGACGACACCGGGACAAATGGCATTGACGCGAATTCCATGTGGGCCAAGTTCTCGTGCGAGCCCCCGCGTAAACGTATTAACAGCCGCCTTGGCTGCCGCATAGGGGACCGTTCCGCCACCTCCCCCACTGTGCCCGACCACGGAACCCATATTGACAATGACTCCTTCTTTTTGGGCAATCATTTTCCTGGCCGCAGCTCGACAGCAAAGAAACACGCTGCGGGCGTTAACTTTCCACATCTGGTCAAAAATTTCATCGCTGCATTCTACAATTGGCTGGCGCTGCATCCATTGGCCTGAGTTATTTACCAGCATGTCAAGGCACTGCCCGCAAGCGGCTTCCAGTTCTCCGAACATCCGCTCGACATCCTCGGCACAGCTGACATCGGCTTGAATTGCGACGGCCTGGCCACCACCGGCAGTGATCTCTGCGACCGCTGACTCGGCACCTTCCCGGTTCTTGCAATAGTTCACGCCGACGTGAGTCCCAGCCAACCCGAGTGCCGTAGCGATTCCGTATCCAATCCCAGAGGAGGCACCCGTTACCAGGGCGGTGCGTCCTTGGAACCAGGTTGCGGCTTCGGCAAGCGAACCATTAAAAACAGTCTCTTCCATGGATCGGTTTGTCCTCGTTGGTGGGCTACGAAAAGCGGGTCTCATCAGATCGCCAGACACGATCAGCAGACCAGTCGCGACCAATATATGCTGATCAACGGACTTCGTCGACCCGCACGGGGCGGCTTCCCTCGGCACTGGAAAGGCGGCCTGCATTGACCACCCTGACGGCCTCGATCATATCCTTGAGCGACTCCCCCACTTGGCTTTCGACGGTGCTTCCTGCGGTGCCTTCCACGACCATTTTCTTGATCAGTTTGATGATATTCGCCGCGCCGGCGGGGTAGGTCCAGTCGTTCATGTTGTTTTCCGACAGGATGGCCCCTTGGGATCCATAAGCTGTCACGTGCATCGCGCAGTGGTATTGCGTGCGACCATCACCGTTTTGAATCACGACGCCACTTTTGGGTCGATCGGGGCGATCCCCCCAGGAAAGATGCATCACACCTAAGGGGCCAGGTCCCATCGTGTGGACGGTTTCGATTCCACCACCAAAAATGGCTTGCGCCAAACTGACCGAATGGATCTGCCCGGCAATGTGGCCACTCAACCCCCGGATGGTTGCACAATCGAGATTTCCCACGTCGGGAAGTCGGGCACGAAACTGGAAAGCACCAGGCAGATGACGCAATATCGATGCACTGAAGACAGGAGCACGGTGTTTTTTTGACAAAGCCAAAATCTTATCGACATCGCCAACTTCATTAGCCATTGGTTTGTCAATAAAGGTGGGAACCCCTTTTTCAAGTCCTGGGGTTGCCAGCTGGAGGTGATCGCTGCCATCTTCATTGCAGTCGGCGATAAAGACTAAATCGGCGCCGTCGCTCACCTGGTCGTACGAATCGCAAACACGCGGACGGTCGTCCAAAACAGCCGAAAAGCACTCTGCCGCGTCGCGGTAGACATCCCACACATTGACGATTTTGAAGCCGTCGACCGTGTCGACCGTTCGCTGGCGAGGATCGGCACAAAATCCGTAAAAGTAATAGTGCACCGACCCGTTTTGCCATGAGTAGGGGGGATCGTCGTCGAGGTTGACCGGACGTTGCAACTTCAAGGGATCATGCCCGGCCATCAAGGCTGCATAATACATGCCGTGGGTGTCGCAACGGATCAGGCCAACTTTAATGGGTTCGGTCATGGGAGCCTTTCCAAGGCGTTTTGCGGGAGTGAACTGGTGGTTGACTGCGGTTACGTTTGCAGCCATAGGACCGTTACCGGGTTGCCTTTCCTTCATTGCGCCACCAGCGTAGTTCATTGGTGATGGCATTGCTTTGGTAGCCGTCGTCGGCGGCCGCGACAATGTCAAGTCGACCGTCACCGTTGAGGTCTGCCACTACCAGCTGGTTAGCACTGTCCCAATTGTCTCTCAGCAAATGTTGTGTCCACTTGCCTCGTGGGTTGCCGTGGTTTTCGAACCACACGACTGCCCCATGTCCCTTTTGCCAGGCAGTGGCGGCAACGTCCAAATCCCCGTCGCCATCAAGATCGGCTGCAAAAGCTTCAAATGCTGCAGGCAGTTTGCCAATGGTGTGCCGTACCCAACCGCTTGGATTGGCTGGATCTCCGACCTGCTCGTACCAGGCGACGTCGTGTTTCTGCAGATCGGCAGCAAACAACTGGGTCAGGCCAAAGGCCATCACCACGTCCAGATCGCCGTCCTGGTCCAAGTCGACCGGGCTCCCGTGAATGGGATGGACCGGCCTGGTTTCGATCACATGCCGCTGCCAACTTGGGTTTGCTGTCTCCCCGGAATTCTCATACCACACGAGCGGCCCGCGGTGGGTGCCATCCTGTGGTGGTCTGGCGGCCGAGGCCAGCAAATCGGGCCTGCCGTCGTGATTGAAGTCGCCAATTCGGATGGTACGTGCGTTAGGCATTTTGTCGTCGATCTGCCTTGAGGTCCACGCCTTGTCCCAACCACCATCGCCGGGATTTTTATACCAACGAAAAACGGCTGTGTCATAGCCTGAGGCTGCCACATCCAAATCGCCGTCGCCATCGAGGTCGGCTAAAGCGACATCGTAGGCGCGGGGCAAATCGGTCGTGACAAGACGGCGGTGCCACCGCTGGCGCGATTTCGAGCCAGGGTTGGCAAACCACAGGATCCGACCATCCTGGTTGTCTACCACCACCACATCAGGGGTGCCATCCTGATCGATATCGCCGACGGCATGCCGTTCGAACCAGCCCGGTTCGTTGTCACCGATCACGTGCTTTACAAACTGGCCGTGCCCATCGTTCTCAAACCAATGCATGTCCGATACCGACTCGCGGCGGATGTCGGGACTGGTCAAATCGAGGTCGCCATCGCCATCGAGGTCAGCTACGGCCAGACCGTAAGTGTAGCTGTAATCATCGTCGATTAACTGTTCGGTGAACCGAATGGGACCTGGCGAAGCTGCAGGGCCTTCATGCTCGGCGAACACCACCGCAGCCGTCCATATGGAAATTATCCAGCTAATCGACAATATTTTTAAATAAGGTATCATGATGGGTGTTCTCGTGGCTTCAAGGTTCAAAAAAAGGATACACAAATGGCTCAAAAATGTTTGCTTACTCGGCGGGAATTTGGCGTAACGACTGCGGCCGCAGCTTTCGTTGCTGGAATAGATCGTGGTAACGACTCCGCTGTCGCCCGGTCGGTGGCAACACCAACAATCGACATCCGCACCGTCGCCCCCGCCAGCGCGGAAAAGCCGCGTCATGGTGCTCCCACAATCATTGAACTGGAAGATGGTCGGTTGTTGCTCGCCTGGATGGAGTACGTCGGGGGTAAACTTGCCGGCCGTGATCACGCCCATTGTAACATTGCGTCGATGATTTCAAGTGATGGTGGGATGACCTGGTCCGATTACCGGATTCTGGTCCAGAACGACCCGGCCGATACGAATATCCATTTCCCTTATTTCTTGCGACTGAAAAACGGCGACATTCTCTTCTACTACCTGATTCGGAATTATTTAGAGCCGGGTGAACTGGCCAGATCGTCGGGAATGGTCTGTTTCAGCAAAGACGAGGGGAAAACCTTTTCGAAGCCAGTTCGTCATGAAACGCTCTCGGCCTTGGGAGGCAATGGCAGGATCTTGTCGCGTCTTTCCTGCGGGCGCATCATCCTGCCGGCACAGCAGTACCAAAATGGTGTTTGGGGCGGCCCGTTGGATCATCAAATTGCCGGCTGCTATTATAGCGATGATGAAGGCCAATCGTGGGAAGTGTCCACACAATGGGTCGACCTGCCGATGCGGGGGGCGATGGAACCCCACATTGTACAGCTTGAAGATGGAAGTCTCCTGATGACACTCCGCACCCAACTCGGAGCCGTGTTCCAATCGACGTCCGACGATGGCGGAATCACCTGGTCGCTGGCACAAACCACTGGACTGGTGGCTCCCGAATCGATGCCGTGCCTGACGAAGATCCCTCAAACGGGGGATTTGCTCATGATTTACAACAATAGCCTCTACCACCCTAATTACGATCATTACGGTAAACGCACACCGCTCACTTCTGCTATTTCCCGTGATGAAGGCAGGTCGTGGGAGAATTTTAAAAACATTGAAAGCGATCCCAACTTCGAGTTTACGAACCCTGCCTGTTTCTTTGTTGCCGATGACCGCGTCATCATAGGCTACGAGACATCAAGGATGGCAAATCCCGATCCGCCCGGCCGGTTTGGTCGGACCCGGATGCCTATGAAGATGGCCTCGGCAAACTATCACTGGTTTTACGAATAATTTCTGGCCAGTAGTGTCCCAACGTTAGTCGAATAGTAGCAACTGGTTAGGGCGAGGGGGTAGTGGATTATTGTAATCGATTTGCGAAAACAGCTCCTGTAGCGGTGTTTTCTCGAAAATCGAGACACTCAGCA